>Ga0105356_10003637_pt1 | contig 15083 bp, 13 predicted proteins | sample GOMGulsemesocosm_3_FD_83502 | JGI IMG/M metagenome (GOLD analysis project Ga0105356, IMG submission 83502) | Methane-oxidizing microbial communities from mesocosms in the Gulf of Mexico - GOM9D Gulf of Mexico | ecosystem: Environmental > Aquatic > Marine > Cold seeps | place: Gulf of Mexico...
GGCGTAGACGATTCTGTAAGCATTCGTTCACATAAATACCGCCTGGTGTGACGGCGAGAAAGTGGGGTTTATAGGCCACTAGAATATGCTGATCTTGGTATAGGATTGTCTCTTTAAAGGGGATGCAGGGTTCGCTTTCGACTTCTCTGTAATAATAAACCCGCTCCTGAGGCTTAAAGGGCGTTTGCACCGTGATGAGTGAGCCATCGTGCCAGTGGACTTTGCCATCAAGCATGCGCTGCTGCCAAACCTGAGCATCAATATATGGAAATTTGATAATTAGGTATTCCAGCACGGTGGTAATACCTGGGTTTGTCTGCGGTAAGCTTAGCTTTGAAGGATGCGCGGAAATTACCATTTGTGGTTCACTATTATTGACGATAGCCTATAGTTTAATAGCACTCGCTTCTAGGGTCATCTATTCAAGCTCTATTGATCCATTTATAACTTAAACAGGAAATATTGATGGAAAACTTATCGACAATTACAGCCTTCTTGGGCTGGTGCACGTTACTCAACATCGGTTTACTTACATTCAGTACTATCATGATTAGCCTATTGAATACTCCGATAAAAAGTATTCACGCAAAGATCACAGGGGTATCGATAGAAAAACTAGACGAGCTTTATTTTGCTTTTCTGGGTAATTATAAATTAGCGATATTTGTCTTTAACTTGATTCCTTATTGCGCACTAAAACTCATGACATAGTTGTACCGTTTTACGAAGGAAGTTAGCCTAAATCAATAACTTCGTTAATTTTTTAATTTTTTAAATTTCATAGACTGTAACTCAGCCATTCCTTGCTATTCTTAAGTTATGCTATTGAAACGACCTGAGTATAGAACCATTGAACTCTGAAAGACTCTTATTACGCGCCAAGGCCTTCAACTACCTTTTCGATGCGGTTGTAGTGACCGATGCGCAGGGAATCATTACTGATTGGAATAAAGGTTCTGAATCCTTGTACGGTTATAGCGAAGAAGAAGCTGTTGGCCAAGCTGTTGGCATGCTGCATGTGCCGGATGATATAGAGCACATCACCAGCGAAGTTTTGGCAGCCGTGGCCGAGTTTGGGCAGTGGACTGGTGAAGTTCGCATGCTGCACAAAGATGGCAGTATCGGCTGGATTGAGTCTATGTGCATTCCCTTGCTAGATGACGATGGCCAGATGGTAGGCGCCCTAGGAATCAATCGTGATATCACTGAGCGAATTAATGAAACAGAACGTTTACGTCACCTTGCCCAATACGATCATTTAACTCAAATTCCAAATCGTTATTTATTATTAGATCGAATCGCTCATTTAATTGATCAGTATGATCGTAATAAGAACGCCTTCACTTTATTGTTTTTTGATCTTGATAGCTTCAAACAAATTAATGATCAGCATGGTCATTCGTTTGGTGATGAAGTGTTAAAAGAAATAGGCGCTCGTATTTCTAGCAGCATTCGAAAGTCTGACATGGCGGCCCGGATTGGTGGTGATGAATTTGTTCTTTTATTAGAGAACACCTATAAACAAACGGATATTGCACAAGTCATTCAAAACTTATCCTCTTCTTTGCACGAAGATATGACAATTGGCCAAGCTGTTCTCAACATTCGTTGTAGTATTGGCTGTGCGACCTATCCAACGAATGGCAAGAACTCTGATGAGTTATTATCACATGCTGACTTTGAAATGTATAAATCCAAAAAAGATCGTGGTTAAACTGCTAGGTTCTTTTTATGTTTTTTCTTGTGCTTTTTCTCCTGCTACTCATGTAAGTTGCTATTACCTCACTATTACCTCACTATTACCTCACTATTACCTCGCTATTACATCACTAGCAATTTCGCTCTGTTAGCCAGCTTAAGTATTCATTGAATGCCGCGGGCTTTTTATAATAATATCCTTGCACCATATGGCACTCGTGCCGCTTCAAAATCTTTTCGATCGCGGCATTTTCTATACCTTCCGCTACAATTTTCAAACCTAAATTCTTAGCCATTTCGATGGTGGCTTTCACAATCGTCAAGTCACGCTCAGAGTGCTCTAGATTCATCACAAAGCTTTTATCAATTTTAATTTCATTGAACGGTAGTTGTGATATATAAAATAGTGATGAGTAACCTGTACCATAATCATCAATCGCTACCTGAATGCCCATGTCAGACAATTCATTCATTGTCTGACTTAAGTGAATAAAATCATTCACCATGACCGACTCTGTTAACTCAAAGGTCAAACACGAAAGAGGGATATCATATTTCTCTACGATTTTTCTGACATTAGGTAAGAAACTTTCTTCTGAAATATCTTTACCACTAATATTGACTGATACATTGTGCTGTTTATAGCCTTGTTTGATCAGCGTCTCTAATTGCTGGCATGCGGTATTTATGACCCACAAGGTCAGCTCATTTATGATGCCGGTATCTTCCGCTAGCTGAATAAATATATCTGGAGGAATAAAGCCATGATCTTTATGAACCCAGCGTAACAGCGCTTCTGAACCATCGACCTGCTGAGTACTCAAATTAATTTGCGGTTGATGATAGAGTTGCAAACAATTTTCTCTTAGCGCTTGCTGCAAGTCCGCGGCTAATACCAGTCTTTTAGCAACATTAAGAGCTTGCTCTGGTTGATAAAACCCCATTTTTTTACCTTGACGCTTTCCTTGCTCAAGCCCTTGATAAGCCTGCTTTATTACTTCTGTTGCTTGAACTTTATCAGGCTGAACGTCTGCTAATGAAATACCAATATTCATTGTCAGGTTAATATGTAAGTCACCTACCTGCGCACCCTTGGCTATATCTTGGGATAAGAAGCTAAGTTGTTGGCGAATTCGTTCCTGCTCATTATCAGCGATAGTGCTTAATTTTATTACTAGAGAAAATGTACCTTCGTTAATTTTAGCAATTTTTACCGGGCGATCCGCCCTCTGTTCCAGTACTAAAAAATCATCATTATGATGAATCTTGCGTTCAATAATTCGAGCTAACATAAGCATCAAATCATTATTATCGTTATTACTAATATAGGGTAATAATGTTGAGAACTCATCAATTTCAATAATGCAGATCGCGAGTTTAATTTTGTTATCCAATTGGGGTTGAAGCTTAGATTCCAATAAGTTGATATTGGCTAAATCGGTTTCAGGCTCATGGGTCACATTATATAATGCTTGAGCTTTTTTAAATTGCATCCTATCAGCCAGGGCCATCGCCATCAGTATTACTTCAAACAATACACCAATCATCAACGCATGATGAATCAAGAACGAACTTTCTATTAGCCCGGTTAATCCCATGGGTTGAAGTGCTCCTCCTAATATCAGAGGTATCCAGGAAATAATATATAGCCTAGCCCAGCTAAGGTTCTTTTTCATTTGCTGTACGATGAGCATAAATGCCAGCGGATATAAGACAACCATACTTAAGAAGAAAATCGGCGCTGCAATATATTCGGGCAAGCCCAAGCTAATGAAGGCAAAAGCAATTAGGTAAATAAGATAATAAATACTAAATTTCACAACGCGTGTTTTATGCTGATGCGCATTGAAAAACAAGATGGCGAAAGAGACTGAAAAAATCATCAATGAGGTATTGGCTGCGATTATGTTTTCTCTTAAAAAGCGAATAATCGCTTCGGGCCAAATATAATGTCCAAAGCCAATGACGACGCCAAGCATCATTAGTACCGACGTAATGTAACCGATGTAAACAAGATAAATGCTATCTTTTAATCCCCAGAACAGCACTAAATTATAAAGCGACATCGCAATTAATATACCGATGAAGCTACCCCAAATTAAAAATGAGAAGCTAACAAGGCTGGAGAAGTCATCTTTGAAATATATACGGATCGGGGTTTTCGCTATTCCTTCTGTTGCGATACGGACATAAAGTTCAGTCTTGGCATTTTCCGCTAGGGAAAATGAGTAAGAAGGCAGACTACGTTCCTGCCGACTAAGGGAGGGTTGCTGCCAGCCTAGAAGAGTATCCCTCGCCCCTTGCTCATCTCTTTGATAGATAGTTAGTTGTTCCAACATTGGATTTGAAAAATGACTGACAAGGGCGACGTTGTAATCATTGCTATTTTGTAGCGATAACCGAATCCAATACGCTTGCTGGGTGAAACTCCAAGGGATATCAGACAAGGGTTGTGAGATGAATTTTTGTGAACCTGAGATCAGTTCATCAAGGGTCTGTTTACTGCTGACATCAATCAGATAAGCTTCATCAATGATGATTCCCGATTGGTCATTTTGAATGGCTTTTTGGGTCGGGTCTGAAATGGACGATGCATATTGATATACCAACATGATAAACATAGCCAGTACTAGGTACGCAATAATTTGCCTGAGGCTTATTCTCGCCAATATCCGCCTAGTTAACTGCATCACTACAAACATCTGCTAATCGCCAATCAATACACTAACAAAGATTAGCACATAGACGTTAAGCTAGGCCTTTCTGAGTTACAAAATTAAACACCATATCTAACCTATCTATAAAGCCTGCAAAGCTATGATTACCACCCGCTTCAATCCAGCTAGGACAATCGATGTACTTCGCACTGGCAAGACTATAATCCAGTGTCTCATCGCCGGTTTGTAGCAGTAAAAGCATATTGGAGGGGTTAGAAATTTTTGTAACCTCTAATTCTTTCAGTTGCTCAATATGCTTCATTTCTAGGATATAGGTTTGGCCATCATAAAAATGCTCATTGGGCCCTAAGTATTTATCAAATAATTCATATGGACGCACTGCGGGATTAACCAGCACCGCGGTTACATTTTCTTGCTCACTAAGGTAGGTCGCATAGAAGCCGCCTAAAGAGCTGCCAATGACAAATACTTGCTCGATACCCTTTTGTTGCTGCAGCGCTTGCACTGCTTCTCTAGCCTGCTGAATTGCCGTACTAGGTTCAAATGCCAAACAAGGTACGCATAACTGATCCGACATTTTTTGATCGGCAAAGTATTGTATGAGTTCTTGGGCTTTTTTTGACTGCGGGGAACTTAAAAAGCCGTGTAGATATACACAGCCTATATTACTTGGAAGAGACATATTAGGGGGGCTACTAACCTTTTAAAAAGTATTTAATATCCTTTAACGGATAAATCTATTTCGAATTTGATGCCTTCAACACGAGACATCTCCGTTTCAATCGAGCCATCAGGATTAAGCTGTAGACGTCGATACCCAGGGGCGATCATGTCGATATCGAAGTCTTCTGATTTAGGCGTAAATTGTACACAGGTTGATGGCGTCGATAACATACGAATACCATCCACTATTCTATCGCTATCTTGATGAACATGGCCCCATAAGATACATTTCACATTGTCATATTTTCGCGCAATGGCCATTAATTTCTCGCCATTCTTTACGCCTATTTTATCCATCCAGCCACTTTCCATCGGGATAGGATGATGATGAAGACTTATAAGTGTATGAAGATCAGGGCGCTCATTCAAAGCTCTCTCTAAAAGCTCGAGCTGATCATCCGCGAGATTACCAAAGACTGAGTCTTCGACTTGAGAATTTAATAATACAAGCTGCCAATGTTTGCTTCGGATCACATTTTCTAAATGCTCAGTACCCTGACAAATAGCACGCATGTTATTCATAACATCATGATTACCGGCAAACCAAAACGAAGGAACATCAAATGGTAGCAAAGACTCATGGAGGCGCTGATAAGACACGATAGAGCCGTCCTGAGATATATCTCCAGACACGACAAAAAAGTCGAATTGGCTATTTTCAGATTTAACACTGTTTAGCACACATTCAAGACTATTTAAGGTTTCTAAACCCAACAAGTGACCGTTCTCAGCCTCTACCAGATGTGTATCGGTTATCTGGATGAATCGAATCGGGCCGTCGTTATCTACCGAATACAATGGGAGCTCCATTTCCAAGTCATGTACAAACTTTCTAACTAGCCTCTTACTATATAGACCATTTTTCAAGTTTGTTTAGAATTAGATCACATTTTATCCTATTTGCGAACGATTTAACGACTAGGAGCAAAATCAAGTGCGACTTCTGCATGACCGTACTTCAGGCAATGGCTCAGCCATTCGGCTAAGAATTGATTCAATTGGGCTTTTTCATCAGGCAGGCGCATTTGAGGATTAGGATATTGGTACTTACCCTGGATACGCTTTTGGTTTTGATAGCTAGTCACTTCTGCCGAACGGGCATCATGATACAAGCGGACAATCATGCAGGGAGGTTGAATCCAGTCGGGGCACAGGCCTTTTTGGATCACTTCAATGGTCGAGGTATAGGGAAAGCTTTCTATAACCTTAAGATGGATCCTAGCCTGCCTCTCTGGGTTCTCAATCGCAGAGTCTCCGCTAATAAGAAAGAATTTTTCGTAACCCAGCTCAAAATCGGGCATCAACTTGTTTAGACGAATGTAATTCCCCTCACAAGCAGCAGCCATCTTTTTTAAGTCGGGCACGTAGCGGCGATTTAATGCCATTATTTATTCCTTCAATAAAATCGAATCAGAATGATTACTTTATTATCATATCAGTCGTCACCCTAACGAAAAGCTTGAATATTGACTAGAGCAAAGATGTATATGATTTAATAACGAAGCTAACCAGTCTTTCTAGCTATATCAGTTTATTTATCCTGATTTAGCTGATTTTTATTTAATTTGAGCCACTGCAAAGCAATGATAGTCGCCGCGTTATTGATATCACCGCTGGCAATGCCCTCATAGGCGCTATTGAAAGGAATTAGACGAACAAGAATATCTTCCTGCTCATGCTCTAGGCCGTGTATTCCGCCCATGCCAGTGCTATCAAGTAAGGCGCAATAAAGGTGTACTTTTTCAGAAGTGCCTCCTGGAGAAGACCAATAACTGGATATCGGAATAAGCTCTTCAATGATACAGCCAGCCTCTTCTTGGGCTTCACGACGGGCAACTTCCATAGGTTGCTCACCTTCTTCCACCATGCCAGCAACCACCTCCAATAGCCAAGGAGAAGCCTGCTCAGTATCAAACGCCGCACCAATTCGATATTGTTCAGTTAATACAACTAAGTCTTTGTCTGGGTCGTATAGTAGGACAGCGGACGCCTCTCCCCGCTCAAACAGTTCACGACTGAAAATTGCTGATTCGCCTCCAGCAAAGAGTTGATGCTGAATGTCATAGCGATCCACTTTAAAAAAGCCATCATGTAAACGCTGCTTAGCAACAATAGTATGATCGGCTTGTTGAAACTTTACAGTTAACTTTGCCTTTATCTTTGACTTACTCATTCACTATATTACTCATTTGGAATATGATGCTTTATCGGGATACAATATCATGTAACGCAGTGTTGCTAATAATGGAACAATATAGCCATGTATTAGTTGATTAATCTGTTAGAATCCCAATTAATCTATTTTTACAGGCCGCTTGAGACCTTGTTTATGAAAAAATTTATTGCACTAACATCCGTACTTTCTTCTGTCTTAATGGCAGGTAATGTATTGGCAGCCGATTTAAATGAAATCTATCGTTTGTCTTTATCTAACGATGCGGAATTAGCCGCGGCTAAAGCAAAAAGAGATGCAGGCAACTATCAAGTTGGCCTAGCGCGTGCCGCATTATTACCACAAGTTACTGTCGGTGCTAGCCAAGTTTCTACTGAAACAAAGTCAGGCTCAACCAGCTCTAATGCTGATACCTTTTCTTATAATGCTACTATCAGCCAAACCTTATTTAATTTGAATAGCTGGTATAACTATCAGGCAGCATCTGCCGGTGGTGATGCCTCTGATTTAGAGTATGCATTAAGCGAACAGCAACTGATTTTGCGTAGTTCGGAAGCTTACTTTAATGTGCTTCGTGCAAAAGAAAACTTAGATACAGCACAAGCCGAAGAAAAAGCGGTGAAGCGTCAGCTTGAGCAAACCCAGCAACGTTTTGAAGTTGGCTTAATTGCTATTACTGAGGTGCATGAAGCAGAAGCGACTTACGATCTATCGTATGCGAATTTAATTGGTCAAGAAGCGGCTCTTGATATTAGCTATGAAGCACTAGAGCAAATTACTGGCCAGCGCTTTGAAGATCTTGCACAGTTGAAAACCGAAGTTGAATTTTCAGCTCCAGAAAAAGCAGCAACAGCATGGGTTGAAGCCGGCCTGAGTAAATACGCGGGCATTAAGCTAGCGCAAGAAGGCGTTAACGCTGCGGAATATACCCGCAAGGCTGGTTGGTCTAATTATGCACCTCAAGTTAATGCTCAATTATCTTATAACGATGGCGAACAGGTATTTCAGGGCACCGTTATCGATTCAACATCGACTACTTTAGCATTATCAGCAACGATCCCTTTATTCGCCGGTGGCAGTAATTACGCTAAAGCGAAGCAAGCAGCAGCGGAATCTACTCAAGCCAGTGCTAACCTAGATTTACAACAGCGCACGGTTAAGAACAATATTCGTAGCTTATACCGCAAAGTCCAAACCGATGTATTAACGGTTAAAGCTCGTAAGCGTGCAACGGTTTCTTCGCAGAGTGCTTTAGAAGCGACTGAGACAGGTTATCAAGTTGGTACTCGTAATATTGTTGAAGTATTAAACGCCCAGCGTAACTTGTTTGGTGCTCAGCGTGATTATGCTAATGCTCGTTACGATTACATTATCGACTTATTGAACTTGAAGTTTTATGCCGGTTCATTGAGTGAAACAGATATTCAAGCATTGAATGCTTGGCTGAAGTAATTTCATTTTAGATATGCTGTAGACATAAAAAACCACTCAAATGAGTGGTTTTTTTTCGCCTGTAATTTAACAGATTACTTTCGCGATTACTTTAGTTTACCGTGACTCCCTGCTCTGCTTCTGTTGGGAAAGAGTACTTAATAACACGCTTTACTACGGTCCAATATTGCTGCGCAAATGAACCGGTATTATAAGGAATATCATATTTAGCACAGACGGCCTGAACCTGCTTTGCCATATCAATATAATAGTGCGCAGGCACATCTGGAAAAAGATGATGTTCAGTCTGGCGACTCAAATGCCCAGTTAAAATATGAAATATTCGGCTACCTTCAAAATTAGAGGAACCTAATATTTGACGGTAGTACCACTCGCCTCGATTTTCATTTTCACACTCTTTTTCATCAAAGGTCTGTGCATCTTCAGTGAAGTGACCGCAAAATATTACGCTCGACGTCCACAAATTTCGAATAAGCTCTGCAATTAAATTACCGGCCAATACGGCAAAGAACATAGGCCATGAAATTAATGCCGCTAAAAGAGGGAAGAACAAATATTCTTTAAAAACTTGTTTTTTAATCTTAGAAAAAAATGAATGTTTCAATTCTTCTCGACTAATAGGCAAGCTTGAATTCTCTTTACGCTTACCGGCAAAAATCCGCTCACCTGCGACTTCATGGTAGGCGATACCAAACTGAAAGAAACTACTTAATAACGTATAAGTAATGAATTGAAAACGATTTTTTGGACGCCAACCTATATCATCACTTAAACGCAATAATCCATAACCATAGTCTCGGTCTTTGCCAATAATATTAGTATAGGTATGATGCTCGTGATTATGATAACGCTTCCACGAATCACCATCGCCCCAAATATCCCAGTCGAATTTACGCGAGTTAATATGAGGATCATTCATCCAATCGTATTGACCATGCATTACATTATGGCCGATTTCCATATTATCGAGAATTTTTGAAAGCGCTAATAATACGACACCGGCAAGCCAAAACAATGGATTATAGAAACCCAATACTAACGATATACGGCCAAGAATATCGCTACTACGTTGAATACGAATTATCTTGCGAATATAGCGTGCGTCTTTCTCACCAACCTTGGCCATTGCTTCTTCGCGAATGTTATTAAGATCGTTTTCGAATGCTATTAATGCTTCCGCATCAGGACGATTACTGGCTAACCGAGTTGTCATAATATATTCCTTATCGTCCGTTAAAGATCGAGTACAACATCGCCTTGGGCGACTGATATACAAAGTTGAATTTCTTCACTGCCGGTATCTGAATATTGCTGAGTACGGGTATTAAATACCACGCCGCTTTTCTTCTTACAGATACACTGATGACATACACCCATGCGACAACCAGAAACAGGATTTAAACCTTGTGCTTCGGCTTGCTCTAGCAAGGTACTGACTTTATCTTTTTCGCTAACGACGGTTTTATCTGAGGCTTTAAATAATACAACCCCGTGTTCGCTATTTTCAATTTCTACTGGCGCTGCACCAAAGAATTCAAAATTAATTTTATTTGGCTCGACTTCGAGCTCAGTCAGTACTTTTCGCGCTTGCTGAATCATTGGGCTAGGACCACAAATAAAAGCCGTGCGCTGATAATAATCAGTGCAATATTTTTGCAAATGATCGACGCTAATAAAGCCTTCGTTTTCGCTATCAATATAGCGAATAGTTAAACCACTATGTTCTTTTTCTAGCTGCTGGAATTCGTCTTGAAACAATACCTGGTTCGCATCCCGAGAGTAATACAACAGATGAATATCAAGCTGACTCTCGTTGCTATTTAATTGCTGCAGCATAGAACGGAATGGGGTGATGCCGCTGCCACCAGCAATAAAAAGTAGCTTTTCCGCTTTTTGGCTGCTTAGAGCTGCTTCCTGCATTACGCTCTTGGGAAAAATACTTTCTGGTAAAACAAACTCGCCTTGGGCGGCAGAGATGTTCACTAGGCTGCCTACATTAAGCTGCTGGCGAATCCATGGGGTAATGCGACCTTGCTGCTGAATGCGAATACTGAGTTCGATCAGGCCCGTCTTTTCATAATATGCGGGGGATGAGGAAATGCTAAAGCAGCGTAATGTTCGGCTGCCTTCTTTTTCAACCATTAGTTCGATGAATTGTCCGGCTTTAAAGGTTGGCCAGTCGCGGTCTAATAGCCCGCTCTGTGGTTTTAATACCAAGCTATACATGTCGGACATTTCGTCACGTATTTCAACGATCTGGGCGCGATAAGCATCGGTGGTCCAGTGCGGTACAAGCATTTGGATCAGCGGCTGAAAATAGCTAGAAAATGTATCGTGTTGGGTCAAAGCTTGGCTAAACCAAGTCCAGCCTTGCTGCATCAATCCATTATTGCTGACATTGTTACTGGCATTAGTACTGGCACTCATAATGGCACTCCCATAATTTCAGCGTACAGTTGTACGCCGAAATGGTGAAAGTGTCTATTTCTGAAATGACAATTGATCTGTGCCCATTAGGACATAATAGGCTAGCGGTACAGCTTTTCGCTTACTAATTCCGTCAGATGCTTAACAGCCCCCTGATTCTCAGCAACGACTCGTATGCCGTTTTTGCCCATCTCAGTACGCATTTCTGGGCGCTCTAATAACTGACGAATACAAATGGTTAGCTGTTCCGCGGAGGCTTGCTGCATAGCACCTTGCTGGATAAGCTGCTGTGTAATGGCGGCAAAATTATAATCACTAGGCCCCATGATGACGGCCTTAGAAAGTGCACACGCCTCTAATGGATTATGGCCACCATGCTCAATAAAACTACCGCCCATTATGGCAAGGTCGGCGCTCGCCAGCAGTAATAGCATCTCGCCCATGGTATCGGCGAGATATACCTGAGTCATAGGATTTACTTGCAAGTTGCCTTTATCAAAAGACTCGCTGCGACGCACAAGATGCAATTCACGGTCTAAAACAAGCGCTGCTACTTCATCAAAGCGCTCAGGATGACGCGGCACAATCACTAACAGTAAGTCTGGGAACTCTGCCAACAATTGTTGATAACTATTTAGAATTAAATCGTCTTCCCCTTCATGACTGCTGGCCAAAACCAAAACAGGCCTGGTCTGACCCCAAAGGGTTTTCAATGCTTGTCCTTGCTCTAATACTTGCTCAGGTACGCTGATATCAAACTTAATACTGCCAGTCACATCGACTTTATGTTCATCAATACCAAGATCGATAAAGCGCTGCGCATCATTTCTATGCTGCGCCGCAATTAAATCTAAGCCTTGCAGCATAGGCTGAGTCAATTTCGGAAATTTGGCATAGCCCTTCGCCGATTTCTCCGATAAACGAGCGTTCGCTAGAATGACGGGGACTTGTTGTTTATTACAGCTGCGAATGATGTTCGGCCATAGCTCTGTTTCCATAATGATGCATAAACTTGGCTGTATTTTTTTCAGCAAGCGAGTCATTAACCAAGGTAAATCATAAGGTAAATACAGATGTACGATTCGGCCTGCGGCTAGATCCTTGGCATAGATACGCTTGATCTGGTCGGATCCTGTCGGAGTTGTTGTCGTTATGGTGAGCGTTATATCAGGGCTCGCGGCCTGCAAACTACGCACTAAAGGCTCAGCCGCGAGAGTTTCACCCACTGAGACTGAATGGATTAATAAGCCGTGAGGTTTACCGGTAAAACTGAATAGGGCAAAACGTTCCGCCCAACGCTGGCGGTAGCCTGGATTGGAGTCACCCCGCAGCCACATGCGGATCAGAAGAAAGGGAATCGCTAGGGTGAAAACTAAGTTATATAAAAAACGCGCCACTCGTGACTCCGTAACTATTTAAGCATTGTGGATAACGTCACATATTAGCAAAACCCCCGCCAAGCTTATATAGCCTGTTTGCTAGTTCCTACAGCCTAGTTTTGTTAGACTGAGCCTTCTTTAATTTAAGTGGCGGATTGAGATGGATTTACAAGTTCCAAACTTCCATCAAGCACAGGTATTAGTATTCGGCGATGTCATGCTGGATCGTTATTGGCAGGGGCCTACATCGCGTATCTCTCCTGAAGCGCCAGTACCTGTAGTGAAAGTACAAGATATTGAAAATCGTGCAGGCGGGGCCGGTAACGTCGCGTTGAATATCGCAACACTGGGTGCAAAAGCTCACTTATTCGGTATTACTGGCGATGATGAAAATGCCAACGATCTCGAGTATATGTTGCATACCAAGGGCGTTCAGTGTGATTTTTTACGCCACGATAGTAGCCCAACAATTACCAAGTTGCGTATTTTAAGTCGTAATCAACAACTTATTCGTCTCGATTTTGAAGAAGCCTTTCACGATGTGGATTTAACCTCTGTCTATGAGCAATTCGACCAACAGGTTGCAGCTGCGGGCGCGGTTATTCTTTCCGATTACAATAAAGGCGCTTTAACGGATCCACAGCGTTTAATTCAAGCTGCGCGTAAATCAGGAACACCTGTTTTAGTTGATCCTAAAGGCACCGACTTCGCTCCCTATAAAGGCGCGACTTTAATTACGCCAAACTTGGCCGAATTTGAAGCCGTTGTCGGCTATTGCAAAGATGACGATACGCTATTAGCCAAAGGCAAAGCGCTACTAGAAGAGCATGATCTGACGGCGCTGCTGGTTACTCGCAGTGAAAAAGGCATGACCTTAATTCAGCGCGATGCAGAGCCATTAACCCTGCCAACGCGTGCCCGTGAAGTGTATGACGTGACAGGTGCCGGCGATACGGTTATCTCGGTATTGGCTACGGCACTTGCCGCGGGTCAGTCGTTAGAACACGCAACCGCTTTTGCTAACATTGCCGCTGGTATTGTTGTTGGTAAGCTGGGTACCGCAACCGTAACGAGCGATGAATTACGCAGTGATATCCGTAGCGAACAACATGGTGGCGCAGCCGTATTCGACGAAGCCGAATTAATGCAGTTAGTGCGTGAATGCAAAGAACGTGGTGAAAGCTTAGTAATGACTAATGGCTGTTTCGATATTATTCACCCTGGCCATATACAGTATTTGAAAGAAGCGAAAACCTTAGGTGCTCGTTTATTAGTGGCTGTGAATAGCTAAAAATCGGTATCGCTCTTTAAAGGGCCTACTCTACAGATCAACCCACTCGATCACCGCATGGCGGTTCTTTCCGGATTAGAAAGTGTCGATTGGGTCGTGCCCTTTACAGAAGATACTCCTGAGCGCTTAATTACTAAGGTACTACCGAGTATTTTGGTAAAAGGTGGGGATTATACCATCGAACAAATTGCTGGCGGTGAAGCGGTTATGGACGCCGGTGGTGAAGTTATTGTATTAAGTTTTAAAGATGACTGCTCGACCACCGCGATCATCAAACGTATTCAAGCTGAAGAAGCTTAAGTTTTATTGCCGAAGTACTACTGACAGAACCACTGACAGTAGTACTTCTAACTAATTAGAGAAATCCAGCGATGTAATTCGCTAAAGATCAGGTTTATTAAATATGATTATCGTAACAGGCGGCGCTGGCTTTATCGGCAGCAACATTGTTAAGACCTTAAATGAACAAGGTCGTAAAGACATTATCGTAGTAGATGATTTAACCGATGGTAAAAAGTTTTATAATTTAAGTGATTGTGATATTGCCGATTACCTCGATAAAGAAGACTTTCTACAACTGGTGAAACTCGACGATCCTATTTTAAATAATGTCGAAGCCATTTTCCACGAAGGTGCTTGCTCTTCCACTACTGAGTGGGATGGTAAGTTTATGATGGAAAATAATTACGAGTATTCAAAGACTCTTTTACACGCCTGCATCATTCGTGAAATTCCATTTTTATACGCCTCTAGTGCTTCGGTATACGGCGGTGGTACGGTATTTAAAGAATTGCGTGAACATGAACAGCCATTAAACGTTTATGGTTATTCGAAATGGCAGTTCGACCAATACGTGCGTGAGATTCAACATACGTTTAAATCTCAGGTTGTTGGTTTCCGTTATTTCAACGTATACGGCCCACGTGAACAGCATAAAGGCAGCATGTCTTCTGTTGCTTTTCACTTTAATAATCAAGTGAAAGAAAATGGTATCGCTAAGTTATTCGGCGGTTCCGGTGGTTATGGCGATGGCGAACAACGTCGTGATTTCGTTTATGTTGGCGACGTAGTGAAGGTGAATCTATGGTTCTTAGCGAACCCAGATAAGTCCGGCATCTTTAACTTAGGTACGGGCCGCTGCCAGAGCTTTAACGATGTGGCGAATGCGGTTATCGATTGGCATGATGACAAAGGCACTCACGTTACGAAAGCAACAAAAGAGTACATGCCTTTCCCTGAACATTTGAAAGGCGCCTATCAGA
>Ga0105356_10003638_pt1 | contig 15078 bp, 7 predicted proteins | sample GOMGulsemesocosm_3_FD_83502 | JGI IMG/M metagenome (GOLD analysis project Ga0105356, IMG submission 83502) | Methane-oxidizing microbial communities from mesocosms in the Gulf of Mexico - GOM9D Gulf of Mexico | ecosystem: Environmental > Aquatic > Marine > Cold seeps | place: Gulf of Mexico...
GCCTAACCAAATAGAGCCATTTTGGTCATGAAATAATGATTGTATTCGGTTAGATGAGATAGAATTAGCACGTAGAGGATCATGGATAAAGTGCTGGAATTTACCTGTTTTTGACTGATAAAGATTAGCTCCGCCCCCCCAAGTGCCAATCCATATACTTCCGTCACGATCTAACATGAGATTTCCGGCATCATTATGGGATAAACCATTTGAACTCATACTATCAAATTCAAAGAGGGTTACTTTGCGGCCATCGTAACGCATAACACCATTTTCTGCGGTGCCAAACCAAAGTAGTCCTTGAGTATCCTGGACGATCGAATAAATTTCAGAAGAAACAAAGCCGTCTTCCTCTGTTAACATCTCAACAGAGTATTCATTGGCCATCTCTGATAGTGGCTCATTACTATAAGCTGGCATAATAAGACCAACAAATAAGATAGCAAAAAATATAAAGCGATTAAAAAGCAATAAACTACATTTCATAGACTTCAAAATTATTACAACTCAAGGGAGGGTAGGTGGATGTAACAAAAAAAGTAACGGTATAATTATTTTAGTTTATTTAACAGACAATATCTATGCAAATTGATGTTAGTAATGGGTAAAGATGTGAGGCGTTTCTTTCCTATATTTAAAGCCAGCGAAAGAAGATATGAAAATAAGAAGAGAAGTAAAGTGGCTAAGAACGTCTAACCACTTCACTCAAAAATCAGCAGTACTACTCTGACTTAGAAGTCGAAACGAACCCCCACACCAACAGATTCTGTTTTAACTTCAGTATCAAAAACTAGATATTCAACATAGATATCAACCGTATCAAGAATATCAAACGATGCACCAATGCCGCCAAAACCTTCAGTTCCACCTAAATCAGTTGTGGAATCTTCAAAAGAGTAATCTATGTTAGTTTGTGCAACACCCGCTTTGGCATAAACTTCAAAAAAAGGACCTATCGGTAAATATGCAACAGCAGATAGGCTTAAAGCATCGGAGTCAATTTTAGCGTCATTATTGCCAACACTGCCTAAATCGTAATAACCGAGCTCGGCAGAGAACATAAAAATGCTGGTATCAATAAACTGATAACCAATAAAAAATGCTGGCGTAGTATCACTTTCTTCTATCGCTTCATAGTCAGTTTCAGGGCTATAAATACCTGCGCCAATATAGAATCCGTCAGCGCTTGCTTGCGTTGCTAAAATGGCAAGCGATGCAGCCAAAATGCTTTTTAATACTATGCTCTTAAGAGATTTCATTTTTTAATCCTTTTTAAATTATTTCTTCTCAGTGTTGTTATTGCTGTAACTGGCGATATTATTACTTCGTTCCCAAATAAAATTTTAACTTATTGTTTTTTTGGTTAATCATTAATAGCCATTTAGGCTTGGGGTTGGTTAGTGCTAATTACACATTGATTACGGCCCAAGGTTTTAGCTTGATAAAGGGCTTTATCGGCCAATTTAAGTAAACTATCTGCTGTTACTTCTCGTTGATCTGATGTTAATGCAGCAACGCCTAAACTCACTGTTACATAGCTACTGGTATTGGATTTTTCATGGGGAATACATAGGTTAGATATTGCCTCGCATAATCGTTGAGCACAACGAGTTGCGCCACTTAATTCTGTAGCGGGAAGGATTACTACAAATTCTTCTCCACCGTAGCGTGCCACCAGATCTGTTTGACGTTTAAGGGTATCAGTTAAGGTATTAGCGACGACTTTCAAGCAGTCATCGCCATCGCCATGACCATAACAATCATTAAACTGTTTAAAATAATCAATATCAATCATGATGATAGCAAGCGTTGAATTTGAACGTGCAAGCTCTTTTTTTCTAAGTGCAAAATATTCATCAAAGTGACGACGGTTGGCAATGCCTGTTAATACATCTGTTCGATTCAATCGCTCTAATTCATCCTTGTTACGCTTAGATTCTATTTGATTTGCAACGCGCACTTCTAAAATAGCAGGAGAAAATGGTTTAGTGATATAATCTACAGCACCCATTTTTAAACCCTTGATTTCCTCTTCGGGGGAACGCTTTGAGGTAATAAATATAACGGGAATTTTTCGATGTCCGGCTATGGCATCAAGGCGATCAAAAACCATATAGCCGTCCATATCAGGCATAGTGATATCAAGCAAAATAAGATCCGGTGCTTGAGCCTCTATACGCTTTAAAGCTTGTTCACCACTTTTAGCAATAATCACTTCGTAATCTTCAGATAAAATACTGACCATTATATTTAAATTTAATCGTTCATCATCAACAACCAAGATACGTGCTTTTCGCATAAATTTTCCTATCTTTCCTCTTAATGTTTGGGCTCAGCTTTTACTCAACCAAAACGTTAAGGGAATTTTCTCGTTAAATAGCCAAGCACTAATTTGTGTTTGGTCTATACCTTGTTATTAGTTCTTGTTCTATTTCGGCTAAAACCTCTATAGCTTCATCAAACTCATAGTCTTTTATTAGCATAGATAAATTATCCACTATCTTGGTGGTATTTTCATGTAAAAGAGGCTTTAAATGTTCAAAAGTTTCATTCGCTTGGCTATTGCCAGTCCGTAATAAAATTTTAAACTCTTTAATTTTCATCGAGATCAGTTCGATATCCACATCATCGTTAACTATTACTTTTTTTTCCGTATCTTTATTTTCTACAGAGGATGTTGCGAGTAAAGTTAACCCTGAAATAACAGTATGTAATTCATGCAAAAATATCTGGAACTCTTTGCTCTCTTCAAACAACCCCTCAGTTTCAAGAACTTCGCTTGCATGGCTCAACTCAGTAGCCCCTAGCGTACCTGCTACCCCTTTTAAGGTATGTAATTTCCGTAAAATAAAGGCCTGTTCACCTAATGCCATCGCTTTTATGATGTCATCTGCTACTGTGTGATAATCATGATAAAATTCTTTTAATAATTTAATGAGTAGATCATTTTTGCCATTAACACTGATTAAAGCTTTTTGTAAATCAATGCCAGGGTATTCAGGTGAAACAACATCTTTGGCTTGTCTACTAGACTTGTCTGTATTTATATTATTGGCATCAGCATCCGCTGCTGCAGCCCACAGGGCAACCGTTGAATAGAGAATGTTGGGATCAATAGGTTTAGTTATATGGTCATTCATGCCTTTTCTTAATGATTTTTCTTTTTCACCCACCAAAGCATGGGCGGTCATCGCGACAATAGGTAAATTTTTATTCTTTAACGTTTTCCTGATAATCGCGGTTGCTTGATAACCATCCATAACAGGCATTTGAATATCCATTAAGATAACATCGAATTGTTTATCATTTTTTGCAGCTAACTGAATGGCTTCAACTGCTTCTTGGCCATTATCTACAATCGTAAGAATTACGCCTTTACTTTCTAACAGCTCTTGAGCAATTTGTTGGTTAATTTTATTATCTTCTGCTAAAAGCACTGTTATATTATGTAGGTTAGCGTTATCTACAGACTGTTTTAACTGGATTTCTCTTAAGTCACTCAACTGCTTAGAGCTACCAAGTTGAGAAGAAATCATATTAAAAATGGCGGATGAGTTAACGGGTTTTTGCAAGTAGCCATCCAGTGCATCTTTCCCTTCTTTAAGTACTTCGAAGCCATCAAAGCCAGTCACCATGATAATGATAGGTGCATTGCCATTGGTATTTTGTGCTTTAATCAGTTTAGAGGTCTCCACACCATCAAGTCCGGGCATATGCCAATCCATGAAAATAATATCGTATGGTGAACAATTGGGGGTAATAGATACCCGCTGAATTTCTTCTAAAGCTGCTTCACCCGATTCAACGGCATAAGCTTCAAATTGGAATGATTCGATAATCTCAATCAGAATTTCAGCAGCGGTAGTATTGTCATCAACAATTAATATTTTCTTTCCTTTTAACTTATCTTCGGTTTGAACATCAACAATTTCACGCTCTGTATTTAATCCAAATTTAGCGGTAAAGAAAAAAGTACTGCCCTCAGCTAACTTACTTTCTACACCAATTTCTCCTCCCATTAACTCAATTAATTGTTTTGAAATGGTTAGTCCCAACCCCGTGCCACCATATTTACGTGTCGTAGAGGTATCTGCTTGGCTAAATGATTGAAATAATTTTCTTTTTTGTTTTTCGTTCATACCTATGCCGGTATCTTTAACAAAGAAAGTTAATTCTACTTCATGGTTATTGTTACGCTCACAAGTGACTGAAATAACTATTTCACCATTTTCGGTAAATTTAACCGCATTGCCTGCCAAATTAAGTAATATCTGACCAAGACGTAAAGGGTCACCAATAAGGTGACAAGGTATATTCTGTGGGCAAGAGATAACAAGCTCAGTGCCATTTGCTTTAGCGCTAGTAACTATTGTGTTCGATAAACCCATAAAGACTTCATTTAAATCGAAAGCCACTTCTTCCATGTTTAGCTTGCCAGCTTCGATCTTAGAAAAATCGAGAATATCATTGATAATGCCTAATAAAGACTGCGACGAAGAACTTATTTTGGAAAGGTAATCACGTTGTTGCGGGGGTAATTGTGTTTTTAAAGCAAGATATGATAAGCCAATAATCGCATTCATCGGTGTGCGTATTTCATGGCTCATATTTGCAAGGAAGTCACTTTTTGCTTTACTTGCTAAATCAGCTTGAGCTAAAGCATCTTGTAATTCTGAGGTTCGCTCTTCAACCATATTTTGTACGGATTGATTTTGTCTAAATAGAAAAATAATAAAAATAGTTATCATGACACTAAAAATGCTACCGCCCCAAAGAATAGATAAAGCCAGCTTGGTTTCTATTCCTTGGGCATAATCAGCAAAGACACGCCAATTAAATACCCACATGTACTTCCCTATCATGACTTTTACCGGGAAAGTTTTAACTATATCTAAGGCTCTTTCGTCAGGCTGATAAAGCACTTTTTCTATGGTATTACCGTTATCAAGTCGCCAATTACCAATTAACTCAAAATTCAATCCTTTAGGTGTATGAACCGCTTCTAAACTTTTGGCAAAATCACTAATGTCCAATAAAGAAACTATCACACCATTTCTTGTTTCTGTTTCAATATAGAGTGCAGCCAAACTATAATTAACACCATATTCATCTTCAAATGGAGGGCCAAGCACAACTTCATCGGGAAACTTCATTGCGGTTAGGATAGCTAGTTTGGCATTAGGGAAGTTCATCAACTGTGTGCCAATATCAAGTATGCCATTGCTTTCAGTACTTAATTCAACAATAAATCTTGGTTCCTCTGCGGTTAATGAAGAATGTTTTGCATAGGCAACATTGCGTAGTGGAATACCTCCTGCTGAGTGACTAAAAAAATCATAGGTATCCATAAACTCATTTTCGTTTACTTCCACTGAGTTTAAAAAAAGATTGGCCACTGCTCGCATAGGTTCCACAAAAAGCGATACCCAAAATTGACCGACATCGGAAATTCTCGTTACATCTTGTGCAGCTCGCTCAATCCATGCAGACTTAGCTTTAACTTGAAGACTATTATGTACTTGATATGAGGTAGTGATACCACCAAGAAGTATGATAAAAATAATAATTCTTTGAAAAATTTTCACTCGTTACTTCCTGATGAAATACAATGTTAAAAGGGGAAAGTTAGTGGACAGAGTAGACAGTGCGGAAGCCATTAGGAGCTAAAGTGCTTGCTCTATCGAAGGCTTTAACATTACCTTGGTGTATTACATTTAATAAAACACCAACATGTTTATAATAATCTTTACCTTCAAGAATACGTACGATTTGGTCCATGGCAATTCGCCCTTGAAGAACTGAAGATAAAGAGACTGCTGCAGATACCTCACCACGAATAATACCCGTGTATACTCTTGGGGTGAAATATTGCGTCACTAATTTTATTTTATCTGCCAATTTTCTTTTTCGTAACATAGCAATAGCTACTTCTGCAGTGACTGCTGTTCCGGCAATAAAATCGAGCTGTAAGTCTGCGTTTAAAGTGTTTTTTAAAAGTTTCTTTTGCACAGCTTTACCAGTATCGCCATACTTTACTGTTAGAACATTAATATTAGGATTTTCTTTAACGGCAACTTCAAAACCATCATTACTATAGTCAACCCAACCTGCGCCTTTAGGGCCGGGCAACCAAGCAACATTAACAGCATTATTTTTATTGGTGTTTTTTTGATTCGATTTAGCAGATTTAGCAATAAAATCACCGACCAAATAGCCCATATCTTTATGGGAATATGAAGATTTTGCCGTGATGTCAGGCGAGCTCATACCATTAACTAAATCAATAACGGGGATGTTTTTCTGTTTAAGCTCTGCAATTAAAGGGTTTAAGCCATCTGTAGAAATAGCGCCAATAACAACGCCTTCCGCTCCTTTAGCAACACAGTCTCTAATTTGTTGTATTTGAATCTCAAGATTATTAAAGCCACCCGCTTCAAATAACTCCATGTTAATGCCAAGTCTTTCTGATTCTTTTACTACACCATAATCCACCGCTAGCCAAAAAGAGTCTTTTACATGAGGAAATGAGACACAAATTTTCCACTTTTTAACCGCTTTTTCTAATGGAATATAATCCACTGTTTTTCTGCTACTTTCGCGAACAAATGGGTCATCCCAGACCTGAACTTGCAAAGGAAACCAATCAGCAGCAAAAGAGGGAGCAATACAACCAAAAATCATAGCTAAAACTAATAGTTTTTTGTGCAAATTCATTAAATACCTCCTATTCATAAAGCTCTACTTTTTAAAATTATACTAGCAGGAACGACTTCAGATATCTATTGGGTTACGTCAGAGAGTGGTAACGGCTTAAATCTTATTAAGCCCGCAGTTAAGGGGGGGGAAACCATTTTTATTGTCAGAATATAAATCAGTGATAACGAGGTTCGGCCAATAATGTTAGCTTCTTATCTGTCGTTTTCTGTGGTGAGCAGATTGCTTTATTCGAACTTGCGACTGAACTTTGGTATATCCAAATCATTTGTTTGGTCAGAAAGCTAGATATTTTAAAACAGGAAATAGCATTGAATTTTTGAGAAAGCGTTTGGTGATGCTAGATTTGAATTTTCGACTGAACTTGAGGATAACTAAGCAGAAGTTTTTTTGATGTTTAAAAAGTGGTCGGTGATGCAAGATTCGAACTTGCGACCCCTTGGACCCAAACCAAGTGCGCTACCAAGCTGCGCTAATCACCGACATTTTAAACTTTTTATCAGCTACTTCAGAAAGAAGTAAAAGATGGGGTGGCTAAAGGGACTTGAACCCTCGACAACCGGAATCACAATCCGGTTGTCGGTGTAGGATTTAGTTGTATTTACGTGTAACAAGCTAGATATTACAGGTGTTATTCATGCCATAGCTTGGATTTAATAGCTTTGTAAATTCACATAATACTCTAAGTTTCATCTTTGAAACGTAACTATAAGTCCTAATGAGTTAGAAAATTATCGGTAGGAATACAACACAGTGACCCAAATGAATCAACTAGTAAATTTAGATGATATTAGGTAGATAAGGGCAGAAAAGCATAGGTATTTACAGACGGGTAATGGTCAAAAATTATTTTAATTGTGATCTTAGGTCTTTAGCCTTAATGACCTGTTTTATAATTGTTTTTTTTTGAGCTGTGAAGTTGTTTTTAGCATATAGTACGATAAAAACTAACTCTATTGTTAATCATGACTTTCAGTTATAGTGAAAATCTTTCCTCCCCCTCGTGTTGTTATTGAGAAGGCTATCTAAAGTTTATGTTGTATAAGTCACACCTTCAGTGCATATCTTTTTTGTTTGCATTATTTGCCTATTTTTATCCTTTAAGCTCATATTCAGTCAATTTTATAAATTCAGGTCCCCCGTTTGAAAATATAGAAAAAATTGGCCAGTATGATTTAGCAAACTTAACTCATTTTATGCAAGATAGCTTGGGGTTCTTTTGGTTAGGTAATGAAGACCTTCTATTCCGTTTTGATGGTACTGAAATAAAAAATTTTCCTTTAACTGAGTACATAGATGACTTAAAAATTAGCTCCGTCATAGAAGGGCAGGCAGGACGTTTATGGATTGCGAATAGTAAGTTAGGTAAAGAGCTTGCTGTCTTTGATCGCAAGACATCAAGATTAAGTTTTATCAATATTCAAGAAAGGTTTGGTGTCAATTTAGGCGTTAATATTGAAAAAAAGCCAGCTCCAGAAATAGCGTATAAAAATGAGCTGCTTTATGTTGTGCTTGGTCAACAGTTATTAGTCATTGATGAAGAAAACTTTTCTTTAGAGCGAACCATTGAGTTGCCCATTAGCGATGATGACTATGTTATTCGAATAACAGTAACTAAAAAGGGTGATATTTGGTTTTCTTCTTTACACGGTAAAGGTGTAACCCGAATTAATAAAGCTGGGATACGAAGCTATGAACATCAACCCGATGATGATACAACGATTGGTGCTGGTTTGGTATTTCATATATTTGAAGATAGTAAAGAACGACTTTGGTTTTCTTCTGTCGCTGGATTAGAACTATACCAAGCAGAGTCAGATAATTTTAAGCACTATCAACCTATAACTTCGGGTTCTCAATCAAATATTAGTCATGCAGAACGTGCAAATGTTTTACTAAATATTGTTGAAGATGGTAACGGAAATTTGTGGTTAGCGCTAATGAATTCAGGCTTAGTGAAGTTTCAACCGGAACTTGAGGTTTTTGAGCACTATAGTCACTTCAATAATATCGATTCAACCATTTCGACAGATAGTCTTTATTGGGGGGGGGTAGTTATCGACCGCCAGCAAACGTTGTGGATTTCGACAATTAATGGGCTCAGTAAACTAACTCAACAAGCTAGAAATATCCAACTATGGAAAAATATCAATGAAAAGGGTTGTTTTCCCAAAGAAACACAACAAATGGAAAAAGGCTTTCTTTTTGCTTGCGGTAAAGCAGTCTATGAATATAAAAATAATCAAATAGTTCATATTACAACGATTCCATATTTAATTGAGTCCATTTATCAGGGCGGGGATAATTTCATATGGTTAGGGACTCTTGGTGGTGATATTTATCGTTATGATTTAACAGCTAAAAAAGTTAAACGCTACGGATTAAATCATGATGCGGATGACACAAGTACTACGCATATTATTGAAGTAATGCGACCAGGTATCAATGGAGATATCTATGCAATATCACAAGAGCTTCCAGTCACAAAGCGAACTGGTTTACTTCGGTACAGCCTAGAGAATGATAGCTTTTCTCATTTTGAAACTAATATCGATATCGCAATCACTGAATTGATTGATCTTGATAAGAATAGAATGCTACTGATAGGAGGCTACTCTAGAAAATCGGAGCAACTTTATTGGTTTAATAAAGGTAAGCAAACTATTGAGGCCTTACCTATTTCAACAGGAATGGTCTATGCGGCGGTTAAATGGGGTGAGGAACTATGGGTTAGTACCGAAAAACTCGGGCTCATTAGTATTAATATTAATTCCGAGCAATGGCAACTCGTCAGCCAAAAGGAAGATTATAAAATATCGGGATTGTATTTAAACGCCGATGCTTTATTTATGAATATTAATCAGAAGCTTTATCAATTAATTTCCATTACTAACGGCAAAATTGTTAAGCGTTGCATAACTTGTGCTTTGCCTATCAGTGCATTGCAAATTTCCCATCCGAACCATGGTCAAGTAAGAACCGAACATGGATTCTTGATGTCTAATGATGAGTTTATCGTTAGCGCTGATAATAGCTTAATGAGGTTTTCTGTTAATAAAAAGGTGAACAGGAAGAAAGAGTCTCAATTATTATTAACAGATTATAAGGTGATGGGAAAGTCGGTATTACCTGAGCCGAATAAAGATGATGCACTGATAAAAAACAATATTGAGTACAGTGACAGCCTTTTAATACCTCCTGACACTGCATTTTTCTCTTTTAGTTTCAACTTGGTTGGTACTGCTCATCCTAAAAAAATTAACTATGCTTACAAGTTAAAAGGGCTGCATAAGGATTGGATATATACTGATGCCACACGCGCTGAGGCGGTATTTTCCCTACTACCTGCAGGACGTTATACACTTAAAATAAAAGCTAGCGATGAAAATGGAAATTGGCAAAGCGAAAACAAAGTCATTTCATTTGGTATTGTTGTTCAGGCACCTTGGTGGCAAAGCTGGTGGGCTTATAGTATTTATTGTCTTGCTGTATTGTCACTCTTCTGGTTATTTGACCGAGTAAAACTGGCAGAAAAACAACGCCAATCGGCGTTGGAGTTAGCAGCAACCAAAGAGCAACTTTTTGCCAATATATCCCATGAATTTCGCACGCCGTTAACGTTGATTTTAGGTCCTGCCAAAGCTATTGAAGACAGTACCGATGATCAACAAGTTAAGCACAACACTGGCTTAATCACGCGTAATGCGCAACGTTTGTTGTCTATGGTTGATCAACTATTGCAGTTGGCGCAATTGAAAGAACAGCAAAAAGATAAAGAGTCAGCACAACAAATATCAGCAATTTTTTATTTTATTATGAATTCTTTTGAGGTGAGCGCTCGAGACAAAGGGCTTAGACTTGAATTTGACAATTCCATTGACGAGTCATGGTGGGTGAGAGGCACAAAAAATGCCTTAGAGATAATTTTGTCTAATATTATCGCCAATGCCATTAAACATACCGATGCACAGGGCAGAGTGTCAGTTACAGTGAGAGAAGAGTCTCAATGGATAGAGTTTGAAGTCTCAGATACCGGTTGTGGTATTGCTCTAGAAGAACAAGATAGGATATTTGAACGTTTTACTCGCCTTGAAAATAGCCACCATTTAGTTGATGGGTTTGGCATAGGTTTAGCATTAGTTAAAGAGTTAGTTAATACCTTAGGTGGAGAAATAAGTGTAAAAAGTGATATCGGAAAGGGCTCAAACTTTATTTTTACTTTACCTAAAGCTGATCCACAAGAGACGTTAGCGCTTGCTTCTAATAATGCACTTTCGGAACAAACAGCTGAGTCGATGGCGTTAGCATTAACACCCTTGTCTATGACTAATCATATTTCAGCTGCTGTAGAGGAAAGTAAAGTAAGCATTTTGGTTATTGAAGATAACCAAGAAATGCGCGAATTTATCGTTAGTCAACTTGAAAATAGTTATGAGGTCTTCTGGGCCTGTGATGGACAGCAGGGTTTTAAGCTAGCTTGTGAGTATAGCCCTGACGTTATTCTCTCTGATGTTATGATGCCAAACATGGATGGTTTTCAATTGCTTAACGCGATACGAAATGAAATAACAGTAAGTCATATTCCCGTTATTTTATTAACTGCCAAAGGAGATCAGCAGAGCAAGCTAAAAGGATTATCAGGTTTAGCCGATGATTACATAACCAAACCTTTTGATGTTCAAGAGTTACTATCACGAATAGATAACTTATTGGCAATTAGAGTTATTTTACAGCGCAGATTTAATGATGTTAACTCGTCTTCTGGCTTTCCCTCTTCCATAAACATCCTTAAGCAACATAATGAACCAATCTCAACTAGTGATAATTTGACCGACAAAGAGCAACAGTTTTATCTGCGTTTCAAAAATTATATGAATGAACAATACCCCGATTCTGAGTTATCACTTACGAGCGTTTCAAGTCAGCTTGCTATGAGTGACAGACAATTACAACGGAAATTAAAGGCTATTTGCGGGTGTAGCTTTAGTGACATACTGCGCGATATACGATTAACCCAAGGAGAGTGTTTACTAAATAAAGGAGAGCAGATTGCTGTAATAGCTGATCAAGTGGGCTTTAGCTCTAGTAGCTATTTTGTCCGTTGTTTCAAAGCTAAGTACGGTAAAACCCCAAATGAATATCGAAAGGCAAGCTAGTTTTCTCCACTTGAATAAATAGCCTGTCATTGCTGCAAAAATAAGCAAGGCAAGTGCCTTCATACTAACTAAAAAGAGGGGGGATTTTCGCTTTGTCAGCAAAGTACTATTATTTGTCGCCATTTTGATACTGCTAATGCATTGTTTTTGTATAAGATATTTATAAGTTGGGAGCGGCTCCCATATAGCTGAATGTAATATCAAGATTATTAGCAACCTTATACTAGTAATCATAGCAATAATAAAGGACAGCAAATGAAAAGGTATTTTTTATGTATAATTAGCTTATGTTTAGTTAATTTGATAGCTAGTTGTAGTGATTCTCCTGATCCTCCTCCAGAGAATAATTACTCCCCAATTGCTCGTATTAAATTGGATAATTCAACCATAGAGCTGGGGCAATCGGTTAATGTTAGTGCTCTAGAAAGTAGTGACCCTGATGATGATGCTTTATATTATGAATGGAGCATTACGGATGGTGACGGTCTAGAATCACCTTTATCAAATAAACATAGTGGATCATTTGATTTTACACCGGAAGAATTCGGCAACTATCAGGTCACTTTGACAGTAAGTGATGCTGAACATACCAGTGAAGCGGTAAATGCAACGATTGCAGTAGAGCCCAACTCACAAAGTTTTCCTGTAGCTGTTGCCAGTGGAGGTAGTAATAATAAAGTGGGCCAAACCCACTGGTTTAGTGCGGAAAAAAGCACTTCTGGTGTAGGGCAACTTTTATCATACCAATGGGCTTTTAAGTCCAAACCCGCATTAAGTAACAGCTCTATAGGGGACGAAACGAGCTTACAGGCTTATTTTATTGCCGATAAAACGGGTACATATGAAATATTGTTGACAGTTACTAATGTTGAGAACCAGCTTACTGCTCAGAATGACTTTACTGTAAACATTGATGGCTTACTTACTAATAGTCCTCCACAAGCGGTTATCAGTGTACCAAGGGTGAACTATGCAGTTAACGAAATTGTTAAGTTAAATGGTGGTAATAGCTATGACAGTGATAATGATCAACTTAGCTATGATTGGCGATTTGAGCAAACGCCTATTGCAAGTAACGCACAAATAATAGCAGACAGTTCGCAATTTATTGAGTTTTTAGCGGATACAGAAGGTGAATATGAAGTTATATTGACGGTATCAGATGGTCAGTTAACGAGTGAACAAAAACAAATTATTCATGTTACCCATCAAAATGTCACCCCAATAGCTGATGCAGGTCCAGATCAGATAGCGATATTAGGTCTTCCGTTAGAACTTAACGGCGCAGCAAGTTCAGATGCAGATGGAGAAGAGTTACAATTTCAATGGAGCCTTGTTAGCCGACCAGCATCAAGTAGTTATAATGCACTATCAGAGCCTAAACTGGTTGACTCTAGTATATTGTCTCTTGTGCCAGCTGTAGTTGGTGAGTTTGTTTTTGCGTTAGAAGTATACGATGGCATTGAGCATTCCTTAGTTGATCAAGTACGTATAATCGTCACTGATAACCAGCGTCCTGTCGCGAAATTGCCAGAGGACATTATTGTCAACTATGCAGAGATGGCTACCATATTTGACAGTGGAAGTTATGATCCGGAAGGCCTCTCTTTGAGTTATAGTTGGCTGTTGAGCCAAGCTCCAGAAGGGCATGATGGAACTCTAACAGATAATAATTTAGCATTTGCATTATTAGACATCACAACCCCTGGAACTTATACAGTACAGTTAACGGTCAATGATGGTATTCAAGATTCAATACCAGAGACAACTAATATTGTCTATACCCCCGAGGTATGGAAAGAGTTGATCGTTACAGGTCAGTTAGTTGATGAGTTAGGTATTCCCTTAGTAGATATTGAGATTGGTGGCATATTACAAGCCAAAGTGTACTCTGATTCTACTGGATATTTTGAAGTATTACTCACTAGTAAAGAGCAGGATGCGAGACTAGAGTACCTTAGATTTTTAGGCGATAATATTCCGGCGACCTTTTTAAGTATACCGGAAACAAGCGAGCAAGCGCTTAACTTAGGAGTAGTTAAAGTGCCAGTATTGCAACGACTAGATGTATCGTTACAGGCTTGTCAAGGGTATACCGGCCCTCAAAAACTACTTGCCTATTTTTATCAACTTAACTCTGGTTTTGATAATATGCAATTTCCCAAGGTCAACAGTGTTGAGCTTGATATTGATCAAGAGCCAGTTCAGATATCATTGCCAGCAACAGGAGAAATTCATGTGCGACCTTCACCACAAGTTCAAGTTGAGTTTTCTGTTAATGATGATTTACCATTCTTTACACATTATTATCAAACGGATGATACTCAAGTCGACCCGTTAGTTATCCATGTATGTAACTAGCTTACCAATCGACGATGGGAACTATATAACTAACCCATCGTTGATGCTTTTTAGATAATTATTATTGTTAAGTGATTGAACTAATTCTATTTTTTTTGTTTCTATGGCAGGTTGTAGTTTTAACTTAATAGCACTAATACAGGAACTAGACAGTAAACTCCTAAAGAATTAAAGTGAATCAGTTACGGTCGATGTTGGGAATATGAGGTGCTAATTTATTGCGTGTGTCTTTAGAATAGATATTTAAAAGGAGGTTGGTGATGAAATATTCAAAATTTGACTGAATTTGAGGATACACTAACTGAATTTTTGGATTTAGAATAAAAGTGGTCGGTGATGCAAGATTCGAACTTGCGACCCCTTGGACCCAAACCAAGTGCGCTACCAAGCTGCGCTAATCACCGACATATATAACTTTTTATCTACTACTTCAGGAAGAAGTAAAAGATGGGGTGGCTAAAGGGATTTGAACCCTCGACAACCGGAATCACAATCCGGGGCTCTACCAACTGAGCTATAGCCACCACTGAGGTGTACTGATACATATTTAATGCTAATTGCGAGAAATATGTGTGCTGCTCTTTAACAGCGCGGCGATTGTATTGCATTTCGCCTCGTGTTGACAAGAGAAAAATGACTTTTTATTGAATATTTTAGTAATTAATTAATAAAGTTATTGATTATGGTACAAAACAAACACTTCTTGTATTTGTTTTGACCAATTACGATTAGCTTAGTCTAGGGTCTGTTGATCTTTCAGGGTCAAAGTTTATTCAATTTAAAACGGCTTTAATCGCGGCGCGAGTTTTGTAGCATAGTTATTCTATGTAAAAACGAGCAACAATGA
>Ga0105356_10003644_pt1 | contig 15062 bp, 14 predicted proteins | sample GOMGulsemesocosm_3_FD_83502 | JGI IMG/M metagenome (GOLD analysis project Ga0105356, IMG submission 83502) | Methane-oxidizing microbial communities from mesocosms in the Gulf of Mexico - GOM9D Gulf of Mexico | ecosystem: Environmental > Aquatic > Marine > Cold seeps | place: Gulf of Mexico...
AAAGGCTGCTGTTTTACCAGTTCCTGTTTGTGCTAAAGCCACTAAATCTGTGTCTTTCTCTAATAAAATTGGAATTGCTTTGTCTTGGACATCACTAGGTGTTTCAAAACCTAAGTCCGTAATAGCGTGTAATAGATCTTCATTAAGACCTAATTCTTGGAATGTGCTCATTCTAAATTATAAGTAATCGATTATGTTATGTGGTGTTACATAAAGAAGCGAATCGACATACTTAAACTTAAACTTCTAGTAACACATCCTCACCCTGAGGAATTTATAAACTCATTTTTTGAGTTTCAAGGCGCAAAGATAGTCTTTTATTTGGATTTCCAATTTTTTGATGATTTAACATGCGTTTTAATTGAAAAATAATGGGTTTTTGAACTTGAAACTTTAAAAATGAGAATTGTTATTTGGAGTTTAAAAAATTAACCAGTAGTTGTACTGCTTTCCCACGATGTCCTATCGTGTTTTTATCTTTCAATGACATTTCTGCGAAGGTATTCTCAAATCCTAAAGGCCTAAATATTGGATCGTATCCAAAACCTTGAGAGCCTTGTTTAGATGTGGTTATTTCACCTTGGCATATACCAGTAAATGTATGAAGTTGATTATTTAGATATAAAGCGATAACCGTTTTGAATTGTGCATTCCGATGGTCTTTTTTACTTAGTTCCAGCAACAATTTATCCATATTTTCATCAGCATTGCGATTTTCTCCAGCATATCTTGCCGAATATACGCCGGGAGCACCAGCTAAAGATTCAACTTCTAAGCCTGTATCATCAGCAAAACAATCATAACCATAGTTGTCTTTTATATAATTAGCTTTTTGCTTAGCATTGCCCGATATAGTATTTTGTGTTTCTGGGATATCTTCTAAACAACCTATATCCTTCAAACTCAATAATTGAATATTTTGAGGTAACAGGGCTTGTACTTCTTTGAGCTTATTGGAATTATTAGTAGCGAAAACAAGTTTCATAATTGGTTATTTAAATAAAAAAAACAAAAATAAAGGATAACGATTAAATAAAACAATTAATAAGAAGTCAATGTAGATTATTTTAAACCCATTTAAACTTTTCCTATATTTAGAGGCTAACTAACTATTTATGCAAATTTTTAATTCGCCATTAGAAGCATTTTTGTATTGGGAAACCAATGCCCCGGAGGCTCCTTTTTTAAACCAACCTATCGATGGGAAGCTTATAAACTATTCATTTAAAACCGTTGGTATTGAAGCACGTAAAATTGCATCGGCCTTAAATTCATATAATCTTCCTAATCGTTCGCATGTTGCATTATTGTCAAAAAATTGTGCACATTGGCATATCGCAGATTTGGCCATTATGATGGCTGGCCATATATCTATTCCAATTTACCCAACGCTTAATAGTAAGTCCATTAACCAAATATTGGTTCATAGTGAGACTAAGGCTATTATTATAGGAAAGTTAGATGATTTTGAATCTCAAGGTTCGGGTATTCCTGATATTCCTATAATTAGCATTGGATTGTATGGTAATTCTGTTGGAGATCGTTGGGAAGAATTTTTGCAAAATCAAGAACCACTTTTAGAGATGCCAACATATAAATCAACTGATTTACATACCATTATTTATACCTCTGGAACTACTGGTGATCCTAAAGGAGTAATGCATACAGTTGGAAATTTTATGGAAAGTGTTAAAGGGCTCATTACATTATTTAATCTGGCTGAGAACTCAAGGTTATTTTCATATTTACCAATTGCTCATGTTGCAGAGCGTTTATTGGAAACCATTAGTTTTGTCTTAGGAGCACAAGTAACATTTCCAGAATCTTTAGATACTTTTGCTTCAGATTTAGAGAAAGCCCAACCTCATGCGTTTTTTGCCGTACCTAGAATTTGGTCTAAATTTCAAGAAAAAATATTAGAGCATTTACCACAAAAGAAACTGAGTTTATTGTTGAAAATTCCGTGGCTTAATACTCTTGTTAAAAATAAATTACAACAAAAATTGGGATTAGGATCGGCTCAATTTATTTTATCGGGAGCAGCACCTTTGGCTCCTAGTTTGGTCACTTGGTTTGAAACCATTGGAATTTCAATCCAGCAAGTTTACGGGATGACGGAAGATTGTTGTATTTCGCACTGCAATTCTCCTATAGCAAATAAAGTTGGAACCGTAGGGAAACCTTTGGAAGAAGTAAAAGTTAAACTTACCCTTGAAGGTGAGATTTGTATCATGAATAATAGCCTGATGCTTGGATACTATAAATCACCTGAAGTTACGGCGAGTGTTTTTGATGAAGATGGATATTTAAAAACTGGAGATATTGGAGAGTATGATCACGACGGATTTTTAACCATTACAGGGCGTGTTAAGGATCAATTTAAAACGGACAAAGGAAAATATATTTCACCAGCACCATTAGAATTGCAGATGTCAAAAAATACAGACATTGAACAAATTTGCATTGTGGGCACTGGAATTCCTCAGCCCATTGCATTAATTACCTTATCTCAATTAGGGTTAGTTAAAATTAAAGATGATCTAATTTCTGGATTAATTGAAACAGTGAATCAACTGAATCCTAGTTGTGAAAAACACGAAAAAATTGAGAAAATTGTGATTATGTCAGAAGATTGGAATGTTGCTAATGGATTAGTTACACCAACCCTAAAAGTAAAACGTAATAGTATTGAGAATATACATCAGCAATTTTATAAAGATTGGTTTGAAAGTAATGATACCGTAATTTTTGAATAATAATTGAATAATGAAAAACAGCCCTCAAAATAAGATTGCATGCATAGGAGATAGTATCACCTTTGGGTTTGAAATGGAATCCAATAAAAAATGGACGTCTCTATTGAGTACAAAGTTAAAAGTTGAAGTCATTAATTATGGCATTAATGGAGACACAACGGCAGGCATGTTAAGTAGGTTTGAACAAATGATAGTTAAACATAATCCAACACATGTAATAATTACAGGAGGAACAAACGATTTGTGGTTTGGGTTGAAAGACGAATTAATTATCTCAAATATTCATGCTATGATATGTCATGCAAAGCATAATGGCATTGATACTATTATTGGAATACCTCCACCTTTTTATAATTTAAACGACCTCAATTTTATACAAGAGAATTTTTCAGAATGTATTAGGAGTTTTAAAAGTACCTTGATTGCATTTTGTGATCAAAAAGAACTGCCTTATATTGATTTTTCAAATAATCTAAGTCAGGATCATTTTCTTGAAGATGATTTACATCCTAATGAAGAAGGGCAGAAGTTAATGATGGAAAATGCAAGAACTGTATTAAATAAGGGTTTATAATTAAATAGGACTCTCTTTCAATTTAAGGACGGTTGGAACCCAAAAACAGAGAAAAACCGTCCTTGTTTTTTTTAGTATATTTGAGTGTAACCATGAGGCTTCAAATATAAACAATGCTTTTTAGATTCGTTTTCTTACTTTTTGCATTACTTGTATCCAATAATTTCTTGTGCTCACAAACTACAATTCCCAGTTATTCATATTCAGATTGTGATTTTGAAGCCATTGGTCATAGAGGGTATTCTGATATGTATCCTGAAAACACTTTATTAAGTATAGAAGAAGCCTTTAAGAGAGGTGTAAAATATTGCGAAATAGATATCAATGTAACTTCTGATGATGTTTATGTTTTATTTCATGATCAACCAACAATGTATAGAACAAGTAATGGAAATGATTATGTTGTTGCATCGACTTATGATGAACTGCTAAATCTGGATGTTGGTAGTTGGAAAGGATCACAGTTTAAAAATATTAAAATAGCCACTTTAGAAGAAGCTCTAGAACTGGCAGAAAAATATGATGCCTACCTTTATTTAGATACGAAGAAAGATCGTGTTGATCTTATGGCAAAAGCACTTCAAAGTACTAAAGTAAATCCAAGTAGGTTATTGCCTTCCATTGGTGATTTGGAAGAGGCTAGAGAATTTAATCGCTACTGTCCCGAATCATCATTTGTTTATTTTGGTGGGATTCCTGAAGATGTTAATAATGACAATTGGTATGCTGAATTAATAGGACTTGGATGTACTATTTTCGAAACCTATTATACAGGAGCTATTGACAATACTATGGAATTTCAAGCTTTTGCAAAAAAGGTGCATGAACATGGCGCTAAGCTATGGGTTTTTACTTCTAATAATATTAGTGAAATTAATACCATGATACATAATGGTGTAGATGGTGTTGAAAGTGATATTGCAGCCAGCGCAATGAAAGTCATTTGTGATGGCCTAATATTAGACCCTGAACCCATTAAAGCTACAACTGGCAATTGGAGTTTTAAAAACAAGAATTTGTCTAGCACGGGAGTTGGAAGTCAATTTCGACCTCTGGATTACACAAGTACCGATAGTACTCAAATGGTACAGTTTGGAACGACAGCGTCATTTGGGATAAAACCAATAAACGATAAGACCCCAACAATTGCAAAAATCCCTGCTTATAATCCAAATAATGGATTGTTTATGTTTACGAACTTTACTCCTGATAGCAACGAAGATTTACATTATAATTACACCTTATTATTGGATCTTTATTTACCAAAAGGCAGTGAAACTAAATTTATAAATGTGTTTCAAACGAGTCCAACAAATGCTAATGATGGTGACTTTTTTATAAAGTCAGGAGGATTGGGAATTAATAATGAATATCACGGAAAATTACAATCTGAAACTTGGAACCGTATAGCCATTGTTGTTTCTAAAAATAAAATCAAGAAATATGTAAATGGAACCTTTGTAGGTGAAAATGCAATTACATCGGGTAGATGGTCAGTATACAATGTTTTTCCCGGAGGGCAGGATCAAGGATTTTTACTTTTTTCAGATGATGATAACGAAACGAGTGAACTCTACATCAATGCCGTACAACTGAGAAATTATTCCATGGACAAAAATGAAATTGAAAATTTAGGATTTCCAAAAGCAGCAGGTATTGCCATTGGAAATTCTGGAATGTATAACGTAAGGTTCGAAGATGAAATCCGATCGAGCATCGTCAATTGGGATAACAATGAGATATATGCTTTTCTTCCTAAAACTAAAGAATTGTCAGGAGTCAAGATTTTTTTTGACATTCCTTTCGGAGCAAAATCATCAATGAATTCTGGGAGCACATTGAATTTATCTCAACGCGAATCGGTGACCTTAAATGTTACTGCACAGGATGGGAATTCATCCTCTAGTTGGACGGTGATACCTATTACTGAATAAGAGACTTAATGAGCATTTCTTCTAGATTGATACATTCATACAGGTCTGTATTTTGGATTATAATTATTTTATAATTATTTTAGTTCCAATATGATAATTATCATCTTAAATGGAGGAATTCTCGATTAAATTTGAATATTATTTTAATCTAAATATTAAACACTATGATGATAAACATTCAATACGTACATATGGATACTAGTGCGACTATGAACGAATATGTAACTGATAAGTTAACAAGTTTAGCGAACAAATACGATTGGATTATTAATGCAGAAGTGCATTTTGAAGTTGAACATAATCCCAAAGGAAAAGGAAAAATCTGCAAAATGGAATTAAGTGCTCCGGGACCAAGAATCTTTGCGACATCTAATGAAGATACTTATGAAAACGCAGTCAAGCATACAATAAAAGATCTTGAAAAGCAGCTTAAGAAACGTAAGGAAACATTTCAACACCACTAATATAATATATTGGTTTTGGAGCAAATATGCTGTAAGACCATTTTTTAGAAGATAGTTTACCCCTTAGCACAAAAGAGCTGAAGGTTATTATGGATAATGTGAAGATAACTCTGAATCGGATACTGAATTCTTGAGGCTAAATCAAGTACATGATTTTAATTATATTTGAGAATAATTAAATGTTTCTAGCCCATGTTAAACCTATGTTTCAGTTTAGTATCCAATTCAGATAATGAAATCCTGTTATTCTATGGCTGGTGGCAATTTGCAGTTTGCTTATTTGCATTCATTGCTTTAATAGCTATTTGGTGGCATATTGGGAAAAAACAAAATGATTTTGGTCAAGTGTGGTTGGCATTATCTGTTTTGTGTTGGAGTTTATCGGGAGGCATTGAGGTATATTTTGTAAATACTCAATTAGATGCGCCACTTATTTTAGACGGCTGGCGCAGTATAATGTCTTTAAGTAATAGCTTATTTATCCTTTTTGCACTGCCTTGGTTTAGGTACTTACCAGATTCTATTGGTCATATTATTAAGTCTAAGTACTGGATTTATATTGTAGGCATCCCTTTTGTATTTTCTATTTTGCCGACTATCAGTAGAATGATTTCGGGTAATGAGATAGCAATGATGAATGAATTAGATGTTTACTATGCCATATTTACTCTGGGTTTTTTAGGTTATGTTTTATGGGAATCATTTGTAAAACGAAGATTAAAAGCACTGGCGTGGTTATCATTAGTCTGTATCCTAATCGTTTTAGTGGCTCAAATTTATAAACTTTCGGGATATTCAATTAATTTGACTCTATTTTCGGCAATTTTTAAAACCTCTCTAATTATGATTTTCTTTGCGCTGGCTTTGAGTTGGGTTAAAGAATTATCAGAAAATGTCATTCCAGATTTAAAGTGTTTTCATGTGCATTTTAAAAAGCAAAAAATGGAGTCAGGTAAGTACGAACAATTTGTATTACTTAAAGGATTTCCAGGAAATGAATTAAGGAAGGTAATATTAACGCCATCTATGTATGAACTGTTCCTAAAGTTCGCAAAAAAGAAAAAAGAAGAAGGTGATGATTGGATGGAAATTAAACCTAAAAGTTATAATACTTCAGAAAAAGCGTTTGATATTAATGACTATAATGAAGTGAAACGATTACTGATAGCTCTTCTAGATAGTATTTTTGGAAAGGAAAATTGGACCACAAACCATCATTTTAACCCGCTTAAAAATACGCTTTTTGAAATGTCGGAAAAGCGTGATAGAAAGATTCGTTTAGCTCTGTTAGCAAAGAATATTTCGATGTAATATATAACCTTACCCCTAATTTGTCGGCAAGCTAGTTACTGACATTTTTAACTCTTTTCCGATTTTTAACATTCTTAAAAATCGATTTCTTCACATTGCGCTCAAAATCATAAACGTATTACCATGAATTTGAGACAAAAAGTATTTGGTGCATTTTTATTTATAATTTTTCCTTTCATCAGTCATGCCCAGTCAAAGGGACTAGACGAACAAATCAATGATGCTTTTATGCCCTTCGCTACTTGGTGGGAAGGGTTTATTTTATCAACCGTAAATGTGGCAGGATATGGGATTCCCATAGTTTTAATTTTATTACTACTAGGAGCCCTATTTTTTACGATCTATTTTGGGTTTATTAATGTTAAACATTTTCCAACTGCAATTCAGGTTGTAAGAGGGAAATACGATGACATTGAAACTCAAAATAATATATTACAAACAAATGTCTATGAAATTGAAGGGGATATTATTGACACTATTAAAGATGAATCACATCAAGGTGAGGTAAACCATTTTCAAGCATTAGCAACAGCGGTGTCAGGAACAGTTGGTTTAGGAAACATTGCCATGGTTGCTGTCGCTATTTCTATAGGCGGGCCTGGAGCAACATTTTGGATGGTCATCGCAGGATTCTTAGGAATGTCAACAAAATTTGTTGAATGTACATTGGGTGTAAAATATAGAGATATTGATGATAATGGGAATGTTTTTGGTGGCCCTATGTATTACCTATCAAGAGGTTTGGAAGAAAGAGGATTGAAAAAAGTCGGTAAATTTTTGGCAGCAATTTTTGCGATTTTGTGTGTTGGTGCTTCTTTTGGAGGAGGGAATGCATTTCAAACCAATCAAGCTGCGGCACAAATTATAAGTAGATTTGGTTTAGAAGGCTCAGCAACTGGAAGTTTGATTGGTGTAGTATTTGCAATTTTTGTTGGGATAGTAATTATTGGCGGGATTAAACGAATTGCCAAAGTCACAGAGAAAGTAGTCCCATTGATGGCCGTTTTATATGTTGCGGCGGCATTGTTTATCATCCTTTCTAATTTTAGTTTCGTAGATGATGCATTCAGTTTAATTTTAAGTGAAGCATTTACACCAAGAGCGACGATTACGGGTGGCTTCATAGGCGTAATGATCCAAGGATTTAGAAGAGCGGCTTTTTCAAATGAAGCAGGAGCCGGTTCAGCAGCAATAGCACATTCTGCCGTAAATACAAAATATGCAGCTTCTGAGGGATTGGTAGGGTTATTAGAACCGTTTATTGATACTGTTGTTATTTGTACCATGACAGCAATTATTATTGTAATGTTTAATATGGATGGGGCATTTGCTTATGGAGATGTGATAAATGGACAAGCTTTAATGGCTGATGGTAGTAGACTAGGGGGAGTTAATTTAACATCTATGGCATTTGATAATGCAATCCCTGGCTCATCATATGTACTTGTTATTGCTGTATGTCTTTTTGCTTTTTCAACAATATTATCATGGTCGTACTATGGTTTGCAGTCTTGGAAATATTTATTTGGTAGAGGAAAATTAGTGGATTTGTCTTATAAAATTATATTTCTCCTATTTACCGTTTTAGGTGCAGCAATAACTTTAAGTGCTGTAATTAAATTTTCTGATGCTATGATTTTGGCTTTGGTATTTCCTAATATGATTGGGTTGTTGCTTCTGTTTCCGAAAGTTAGACAAGAGTTAAGACGTTTTATTGATGCTATTAATATTTCTAAAAAGGATAAAAGTAGCTTCTAATTTGGTATAATTGCTAATCATGAACTTTTGTTAACTTAAAAAACAAATTCAATGAATAAACATGTTAAAGTATTATTTTCATTTTTAGCCCTTTTAATTAGCTGTAATACACTTGAAACTGAAGATAATGTCACAAAATGGAAAGCTGAAATCATACAAGTTGAGCAAGATTTTAATGATTTGGCTCAAAAAATAGGACTCCCAGATGCATTCTTTAAATATGCAGCACATGATGGTGTCATAAGAAAAAGCGGAAAATTGTTTGAAGGCAAAGCTGCCATTAAACAACGGATAAAAAATGATGTTAGACCATATGAATTACTTACCTGGAAACCTACTTTTGTAGATGTAAGTCTTTCAGGTGATTTAGCATATACTTATGGTGATGCTACTTTTACTGTTATTGACTCATTAGGTAACAAGAAAGAGAGAACTAGTGTTTATCATACGGTTTGGAAAAGACAATCAGATGGTAATTGGAGATTTGTCTGGGATTAATCTCTAATCAAAAGTGAATTTGTTTACTAGAAAATATTGACCTCAAAATGATTGAATCTGACCATAATTTAAATGATGGTTAATTAATTCTTTTTATAAATTATTGTTAAAAAATTTGGAATACTAGACGAGTGGTCATACTTTTGTTGCGTAGAAAATAAATATGTCTAAAACCTTAAAACACGATCTTAAAGCAGATGCCTTATTAGAAAAGGGTATGGAACTTCTTTGGTCTAAAGGGTACAACGCCACTAGCGTAAATGACATTGTAAAATTGGCAGGAATTCCTAAAGGATCATTTTATTTTTATTTTGACAGTAAAGAAGATTTCGCTGTAAAAGCAATACATAAATATTTTAGTCTCATGTTCACGCCAGCACAAGAGATTTTACAAAATAAATCGATATCCCCGAAGCAACGGTTACTTGATTTTCATGAATATCGAGCGAGTGTTTTAAAGGATGAATTGGATTGCAAAATGGGCTGTATGGCATGTAATTTGAGTAGTGAAATGGCAGAACATAACGAGAAAATTAGAAACGCCATTTTAGTTAAGGAACAATTTGTACTTAATATAATTACTGAGGTGATTCAAGAAGCTCAAGACTATGGAGAAATTAGTACTGTCATGCCAGCTGAAGATCTAGCAGCATTTATGGAGGATGCAGGAAAAGGTGCTATGGTAAGTATGAAGGAATTGAAAAGTTCCTATCCCATCGATAATTTGATGAACATGATTAGAATGGTGCTTTTAAAATAATTTTTTTTTAAAAGATAACTAGATGACTGGTCAACTATTATATAATTAAATCAAAATAACTTAAACACTAAAGCGATCAGTTCTTATAACTGACTGGTCAACTAATAACTAAACTATGAATGCCATAAAAAAAATTGAGAATGCTTCAAATAAATTTGCGAAACAATGGGCAGCGTTTGTAATTAAACGTAAATGGCCTGTATTAATACTAACATTGATCTTAGCAATGGGGCTGGGGTCTCAGGGAGCTATGGAGTTTGATGGAGATTATCATGTATTCTTTAGTAAATCGAATCCAGAATTAGAAGCTTTCGATGCCCTTCAGGAGAAATACACAAAAGATGATAATGTAATTCTAGTGCTTTCACCATCAAATGGAAATGTATTTACCAAAGATAATCTTGCAGCCATTGAAGAATTAACGGCTGAATCGTGGAATACACCTTATTCTTCTAGAGTTGATGCCTTAACAAATTTTCAGCATACGAGTGCAGTAGAGGACGATCTTTATGTTGATGACTTGTCCTATGAATCTTCTTTAAAAACGGATTCAGAAATTGAAGAGATTAAAGCCAAAGCTCTCAAGGAACCCTTACTGGTAAACCATATCCTTAATGAAAAGGGAAGCGTTACTGCTGTAAATATTACAGTTCGACTTCCTGGAGTAGATAGTGCAAAGGAAATTCCAGAAGTGACAGCTTTCGTAAGGAATATGATTACAGATTTTAAAACAAAACATCCTAATTTTGAAGTGCATTCTTCAGGTTTAGTCCCTTTAAATACAGCGTTTTTTGAATCATCTATGGCAGATTTGGCTTTGACAATGGTCATGTTGATTATTGTTTTAATTACAACATTTATACTGACCAGAAATATTTACAGTACGGTGGCAACATTGGTCGTGGTATTATTTTCTATAATGAGTGCCGTTGGATTTGTAGGATTAATGGGAATTAAACTTACACCACCTTCAGCAGTGTTTCCAACCATGATTTTAACGCTTGCTGTTGCCGATAGTATCCATATTTTGGTTACGATGCTACAGAAAATGCGTAACGAAGGCCTAAATAAAGTTGACGCTTTAACCGAATCTATGCGATTAAACTTTATGCCTGTGTTTATCACAAGTTTGACCACAGTTATAGGGTTTTTAACTATGAACTTTGGTGATGTACCTCCTTTTTGGGATTTGGGTAATATTACCGCTTTCGGAATGACAATGGCGTTCTTGTATTCAACAACTGCACTTCCAGCATTAATGGCAATTTTACCGGTTAAAACTAAAGTTAAAAAGGAATCAACTAAAGTTTATAAAAACTGGTATGCTTCTCTTGGGAATTATGTTGTGAAACAGCCAGTTAGGCTAACAGTAATTTCACTTTTAATTATAGGAGCGATGACCTATTTAGCATCAAGAAATACATTTAATGATGAGTTTATTAATTATTTTGACGAGAGTGTGACGTTTAGAACGGATACCGATTATATAAGTAAAAACTTAACAGGTATTTACAATGTAGAATACTCTATAGGAAGTGGAGAAAGTGGAGGAATTAACAATCCAGAATATTTAAGAAAATTGAATGATTTTGAAAATTGGCTTAATAAACAACCAGAAGTTATTCATGTTAATGCCTTTAGTGAAGTAGCACGCCGTGTTAATAGATCAATGCATGGTGACGATGAGCGATTTTATCGGGTACCAGACAGTCGTGAAGAAGCCGCTCAGTATTTACTGTTATATGAATTGTCATTACCTTTTGGATTAGACCTTAACAATCAAATTAATGTTGATAAATCAGAAACTCGTGTAACAGTTACACTTAAAAATATTGATAGTCCACAAATGATTGCCTTTGCTGAACGTGGTGAAAAATGGCTCAAAGATAATACCCCTGCTGAAATGCATGCCCTTGCCGTAAGTCCAATGCTGATGTTTTCAAAACTCGGATTTAGGCAGGCTGACAGTATGTTTAAAGGTAATATTATAGCCCTTATTTTAATCTCATTAGTATTAATGTTAGCCTTAAGGAATTTTAAATTAGGGTTATTAAGTATACTTCCAAATGTCACTCCTGTACTTGTCGGATTTGGAATTTGGGCACTTTATAAAGCACAAATTAATACGGGAATGGTAATTGTTTTTGGGATGACATTGGGGATTATTGTTGATGATACAGTACACTTTATGAGTAAATTTTTAAGAGCAAGACGTGAATTAGGATATGATGCAAAACAAGCTGTAGTCTATGCCTTTGAAACCGTAGGAAAGGCACTTGTTACAACAACAATTGTATTATTAGCAGGCTTTGCCGTGCTTTCAACATCATCATTTGCTCTAAATAGCTATATGGCCAGAATTACAGTAATTATTATTCTTTCAGCACTAATAATAGATTTTATTTTATTACCGTCTCTACTTATTCTAACAAGTAAGAAAGAAGTAAAAGAGGTTGCTCCAAAAAAACTAGAACACATTATACTTGATAAGTAAATTCAATATTTAAAACAAAAAAAATGAAAACAATATTAGCAGTAGTAGCAATCCTTATAAGTAGTATTGGGGTGCATGCACAATCATCAGAAGCACGCGGATTAGAAATTGCGAAGGCAGCCGAAGCAGCCGACTTTGGGTTTAATAGTTCTTCGGTAGATTTAAAGATGACTTTAAAAAACAAGAATGGTCAAACCAGTGAACGTCTTTTAACAACAAAGACTTTAGAATTAATGGAAGATGGGGATAAATCTTTAATTGTTTTTAATAGTCCTAGGGATGTTAAAGGAACATCAACATTAACCTTTACACATAAAATTGGCCCAGATGATCAGTGGTTATTCTTACCATCAATTAAACGTGTAAAACGAATTTCTTCAAATAATAAATCAGGACCATTTGTAGGATCTGAATTTGCTTATGAAGATCTATCTTCTCAGGAAGTTGAAAAATACAGTTATAAATTTTTGGAAGAAAAAGGTAATATTTTAATTGTTGAGCAAGACCCTGTTGACCCAAAATCGGGTTATACGCGTCGTGTAGTAAGCTATAACAAAGACAAAGGATACCGCATTGAAAGTGTTGCATTTTATGATAGAAAAAATTCGCTTTTAAAAACCTTAACCTATTCTGATTACCAATTGTATAAGAAGAAGTTTTGGAGAGCAGGAACCTTCAATATGGTAAATCATCAAAGTAATAAAGAAACCTTATTAAAGTTTAGCAATTATAATTTTGATGCCAACTTGACGGACGAAGACTTTACCCAAATTGCATTAAAACGAAGTAAATAATCAACAATTTTATGTGTTAATAGAATGTTGAGTATGATAGACATCGGGAATTTCCATAATCAGTTTCCGGTGTCTTTTATCTAAAAAATAATCGAGTGAAAAATATATTAACATACATAGTAACAATACTGTTTTCGTTTGCTGGGATAGCCCAAGAGGAGGTAAAACAGACGATGAATCATGATTTCGAATTAGAACTTGAAGCTGAATATCGGTATTTTTATAAAACGCCGTCTTTCAGCAAACAGAAAGAACAGTTCCCGTCTTTAGCCATTAGACCAAAATATACCATGGACTGGAATAAAGGATACGAAAGCATTACTGCAGAAGGGTTTTTTCGACTAGATGTGGATGATGAACGTACACATTGGGATATTAGAGAATTGTATTATCAAAAAGTTAAAAATAATTGGGAACTAAGCATTGGGCTCAAAAAAATATATTGGGGAGTGACAGAGAGTAATCATTTGGTGGATATAATAAACCAAACAGATGCTGTTGAGAGTTTTGATGGGGAACAAAAATTAGGGCAACCCATGGTGCAATATGCTTTGAATACCAATTTTGGAGCTTTCGAGTTCTTTTATTTGCCCTATCATCGAGAACGATCTTTCGCAGGAAGTAAAGGACGTTTCAGATTTCCCATTGTAATAAATAAAGACGCTGTTGGCTATGAAAGTAAAGCTAAAGAATGGCGTCAGGATTTTGCATTTAGATGGTCTCATTATATTGGAGCTTTTGATATTGGAGTTTCCCATTTTTACGGAAATGGAAGAGAACCATTATTTACATTTGACCCTTCAGGAAATATTAATGCTTTTTACCCAGTAATTAATCAAACTGGCTTAGAATTACAAGTAACCCATGATGCTTTTCTTTGGAAATTAGAGTCCATATATCGTTCCGCCAAAGCACAAGATGTATTTGCATTTGTTGCAGGTTTGGAATATACCTTTAGTAATATAGATGGGAATGGCTTGGATATAGGCGTGTTGGGAGAGTATTTGTATGATGATCGTGATGAATTAGCATTGAACGCCTTGCAAAACGATTTGTTCTTCGGAAGTAGAATTGCATTCAATGATACTCAGGATACGTCAATACTAATAGGAGGAATGATTGATTTAGAGTCTAGTAGTAAAATATTCAGTATTGAAGCATCTAGACGTGTAGGTAATAGTTGGAAAGCAGAACTGGAAGCACGTGTATTTAGTGACATAGATGCCAATGAATTGTTGTTGGCGAATTTTAAAAATGATAGCTTTTTAAGGTTTACAATGATCAAGTATTTTTAAAAGATCTTGATTAATAGCAGTAAATGACTGGGTTTGTTATAATCCCAGTCATTTACATTATAAATTTTGATTCATCTTAGGATACACGAATCATAGTGTTTTTATTTAGGCTAGAATTGATCTCATGTATCTGAACAGTAAATAAACGACTAGAATAAAAAAAATAATAAATAAAATAAATAAACTAAAAGGGTCGTTTAATAATCATTTTGCATTAAGAAGGCCCAAGGATGGGGGATTTGAAATACTGTTACAAAATTTAAATTTGGTTGTATATGGAAAATTTTACGAAAGAAGTTGAAGCTACTAATAAGAACTTTAAGAAGATCTTTGATCTAGAATTCAATGAGTGGGAAGCCATATTCATACAATGTTTAAATGAAGCACAAGAGGAAGGTGAGATAAATGAGGACTTGGATCCAAA
>Ga0105356_10003646_pt1 | contig 15057 bp, 9 predicted proteins | sample GOMGulsemesocosm_3_FD_83502 | JGI IMG/M metagenome (GOLD analysis project Ga0105356, IMG submission 83502) | Methane-oxidizing microbial communities from mesocosms in the Gulf of Mexico - GOM9D Gulf of Mexico | ecosystem: Environmental > Aquatic > Marine > Cold seeps | place: Gulf of Mexico...
TCATGCCGCTACAGCGTAATACCATGGCATCTCTAAGCGATAATGCTTTTTTTAGTAATTGATCTGGATCGATAATCGCATGGTCACAGGCATTACAATTACGCGCCGCAATGTCATTTTCTTGGCCACATTGGCCACACTCTTTAAATCTAAAGCGATAGTCACATTGTTGGTGTTTGTCGTCATCATCGGTTTCAACACCGGCACAGCGACGGCCATAATGCTCGATTATAATACCGTCTTCGTCAGTCTTGCCCCAAAACGTATTACCAAACTGGCAGAGTGGGCACGGCACCATAACGGGTACGCTATCGCTGCTAGGTTTGGCCGAACCGACTTCGGGGCGGTATAAGTCAAAACCACTGCCGGCGTAATCGATGATGAGGCAATCGGGCTTGTTGTCACTCAAGCGCAGCCCGCGTCCGACGATTTGCTGGAAAAGACTGACCGATTGGGTCGGTCGTAGAATTGCAATAAAGTCGACATGTGGTGCGTCAAATCCGGTGGTTAACACGGCAACATTGATGAGGTATTTGATTCGCTGTTGTTTAAAGTCATCAATTATCTGGCCACGTTCGTTATTAGGCGTGCTGCCTAAGATCATCGCACACGAATGGTCGGCCAAATAACCTATGATTTCATTGGCGTGCTTAGTTGTTGCCGCAAATATCATTATTCCTTGGCGATTCGCACTTAGTGACACGATCTGTTCACAAATAGCCTCGGTCACTCTCGGGTATTTACTTAGTAGCGCATTGACTTCGGTGCCATTGAACTCACCGTTTTTTTGCGGCCGAATACTCGAAAAGTCGTATTGCTCGATGGTTGCGTCAATAAGTGTTGGTTTGGTCAGAAAGCCTTGTTTGATCATTAATGACAGTGGCATCTCAAAGATACAGTCTTTGAATACTGCGCCAGGCTCCCCACGGCAATAACCGTGATAGTGATATTGATAAACCCAGCCGCTGCCCATCCGATAGGGAGTAGCAGTGAGGCCAAGAACCTTAAGGTTTGGATTAACAGATTTAAGATGGGCAATCACTTGTTGATATTGATTCTGTGACTCTTTTGATTCATCAAGCAGGCCGACACGATGGCATTCATCGATGATCACGAGCGAATAATGTTGGCTAAATTGTTTAAGGTTTGGCGCGACAGATTGGACGCTACCAAAGGTTACTTGATGATGATTATTTCGTTGCGCTAGCCCAGCCGAGAAGATACTCGCTTGTAATCCATAACTTTGATATTTCGCATGGTTTTGCTCGACTAACTCTTTGACATGGGCCAAGACCAAAATGTTCTGCCGGGCGATCCGAGCCAGTTCACTAATGACCAGACTCTTACCACTCCCTGTCGGCAATACGATCACCGCCGAATCATCGGTTTTTCGAAAATGCTTGACGGTGGCGTCAACGGCTTGTTGTTGATAAGGGCGAAGTTGATATTGCATAGCGACAGTGTGTGATGATTTTAAAATGTATTTTACTGCGATTGGCTAAAAAAACATAGCGATTGAGCCACAATATTGGCGATGATGTTTTAATGGGTGTGATTTACGTGTAAATTGTATCTATCAAAGTGATTGAGAGTGAAATTATGAGTGGGCAATGGCAGTTCTGGGTCGATCGTGGGGGCACTTTCACAGATATAGTAGCGAAAACACCAAATGATGAGTTGATAACCCATAAATTATTATCGAGCGATCCCAGTCATTATGACGATGCCACCATCGCCGGTATTAATCAGGTATTGGATAATCACCCACAACATAGTCCTGATATCTCCAATATACGTATCGGCACGACGGTCGCGACTAACGCTTTACTTGAGCGAAAAGGTGAGCCAATGGCGCTTATCACGAGCAAAGGATTCGCCGACAGCTTGACCATTGGCTATCAACATCGTGATGATTTGTTCGCACTCGATATCAAGAAACCACAAGCCTTATACCAACAGGTGATAGAGATTGACGAGCGGGTGAACGCACAGGGGGATGTCATTCAAGCGCTTGAATTAGAAACTGTTACTCGCCAGTTAACTGAACTCTATCAGCAAGGAATTAGCGCTATTGCCATTGTCTTTATGCATGGTTATAAGTACAGCGCCCACGAAAAACGAGTAGCAAATATTGCACTTAAGATTGGTTTTAAGCAGATATCGCAATCACATCAAGTCTCTAAGCTAATTAAATTTATTAGTCGTGGTGACACTTGTGTCGTTGATGCCTATCTGTCCCCCGTATTAGGCCGCTATGTGCAACGTATTAGTGATGCTTTTAGCGGGGTTAACATTGAGTTTATGCAAAGTAGCGGCGGCTTAGTCGCTGGCCGATATTTTAAAGGTAAGGACGCCGTGCTTTCTGGTCCGGCCGGTGGGGTAGTGGCGATGGTCGAAACCTCAACATTGGCGGGTTTTACCAAAATTATTGGCTTTGATATGGGCGGCACCAGCACCGATGTTTCACTCTATGATGGGCGTTATGAGCGGGACTGGGAGGCGAACGTCGCAGGGGTTAGATTACGCGCGCCGATGATGAGTATCCATACCGTGGCCGCCGGCGGTGGTTCTGTATTGGGGCTCGATGGCGCAAGGTTAATGGTTGGCCCGCATTCTGCTGGCGCTTATCCGGGGCCTTGTAGTTACCGCAATGATGGGCCATTAACCGTCACCGATATCAATGTTATCTTGGGTAAAATCCAGCCTGATCTATTTGGACACCATTTTGGTGAGCAGGCGAATTTACCTCTCGATCCTATAGCCGTTAGTGACAAGTTTGAGCGCTTAACGCGCAAGGTTAATCAGTGCAATGATCAACACTTTAGCTCACAAGCCTTGGCTCAAGGATACTTAACCATTGCGGTAGAACATATGGCTAATGCGATTAAAGAAATATCAGTGGCTAAAGGGCATAACTTGGCTGATTTCGTGATGGCGTGTTTCGGTGGCGCCGGTGCGCAGCATGCCTGCCTGGTCGCTAGTGTATTAGGGATTAACAAGATCATTATTCATCCGCTTTCAGGGGTATTATCAGCGTATGGCATGGGATTGGCACGACATAGTGTGGTTAAGCAACAAACACTAGAACTTGCATTGGATGCGGTTAGTGACGACCAGCTAAGGGGTTATGTTAGTGAGTTAGCAGATGAGGTACGCCAAGAGTTAATTATCCAAGGCGTCTTATCACACCAGATAACCGCCAACAGTAAAGTGCTACTTCGTTATGAAGGCAGTGATAATACCATTGCGCTAACATTGCAGGAAATTGCTGGCATGCGCCATGCGTTTGAATGTCAACATCAACACTTATTTGGCTTTGTTAATAGTCAGGCCGCACTGATTATCGCGGCTATCGAGAGTGAAGCACAAAGCCAGCGACAAGCTCTTCATTCTGTCAACAGTGAGCTCCACTGTATTGATACACCGGTTGTGAGTTTTTCTACGCGCACTGTACATTTTGACTGCGGTGCGTTGCAAACAAGGTTCTATTATCGAGAACAGTTAGCCGCAGGCGCAACCATCATTGGACCGGCAATTATTGTCGAGCAAGCGACTACCGTGGTGATTGAGCCACAGTGGCAAGGGATAATCGACGAGCAGGGCATGTTACATTTGGAGCGGACCGCCGACCAGGCAATAACGCATTACCAAACTAAGCGCCAGCCGATGCTACTGGAAATATTTAATAATTTGTTTATGCACATCGCTAAAGAAATGGGGCTGGCGCTGCAAGCGAGCGCTATGTCGGTTAATATCAAGGAGCGGCTGGATTTTTCCTGTGCTATTTTCGATAGCCACGGCGCGTTAGTGGCTAATGCGCCGCATATGCCGGTTCACCTTGGCTCTATGGGAAGTTGCGTTAAGAGCGTGATTGCCCAAAATAAGGACCTGCGCATTGGTGACAGTTACTTACTAAATTCTCCCTATCATGGCGGTACTCATCTGCCAGATTTGACCGTGGTCACGCCGGTGTTTGATCCCGCTAACCCGCAGCAGCTATTATTTTTTGTCGCCAGTCGAGGACATCATGCCGATGTCGGTGGGATAAGTCCTGGCTCCATGCCTGCCAATAGCACGCATATTGAGCAAGAGGGGGTGCTATTTGCCAATTTTCTATTGGTTGAACAGGGGCAGTTTAAACAACAGAGCTTGGTGACGGCGCTGCAAGCTAATCCCAATTCTGCGCGAAATATTGCGCAAAATATTAGCGATCTCAAGGCACAGCTTGCGGCGAATAATCGCGGCGTTAACGAGCTGTTTAAGGTCGCTGCACAATATTCTCTGCCAGTATTGCTGGCTTATATGGGGTATGTTCAAGATGCCGCCGAAGAAGGCGTAGTAAGCGCGATAAAGAAGCTCAATAGTGGCCAATTTTGTTATGAACTCGACCAAGGCTCTCACGTAAACGTCACGCTTAGTATCGATAACAAGCGCGGCCGTGCGACCGTGGATTTTAGTGGCACCAGCGCTCAGCAAGCGGATAACTTTAATGCGCCATTGGCGGTGACTCGCGCGGCGGTACTCTATGTTTTTAGAACGCTTGTTAATAAACCCATCGCGCTTAATGATGGTTGCTTGCGCCCGATTGATATTGTGGTACCGCGTGGCAGTATGCTCAATCCACAACATCCGGCGGCCGTGGTGGCCGGTAATGTTGAAACTTCTCAGGTGGTGACCGATGCTCTCTATGGCGCACTGGGGATCTTAGCCGGCTCGCAAGGAACCATGAACAACTTTACCTTCGGTAATGACGCGGTACAGTACTATGAAACCATTTGTGGCGGTAGCGGCGCAGGGAAAAACTTTGCCGGCTGTGATGCGATTCAGACACATATGACCAATTCACGGCTAACGGATCCTGAGATCTTAGAGAATCGCTTTGCCGTACGCCTCAATGCGTTCTCAATTCGCTCGGGCTCAGGCGGGAAAGGAGAGTTTAATGGTGGTTGTGGCGTGGTGCGTGAGATTGAATTCCTTGGCCCTATGGAAGCCGCTATTTTATCTAATAGGCGTAAAATCGCGCCCTTTGGCTTAGCGGGGGGAGCTGATGGCTTACCCGGCGAAACGTGGTTAGTACGAGGGGATAATCAGCCGCAACGACTCGATTCTTGCGCCGCCGTTCCTGTCGATGCTGGCGACAAAATGATAATTAAAACCCCCGGTGGCGGGGGCTTTGGCTAAACGTAGCTAAGTCGTTTTGTTTTTCGCCTTACCCGACAGTACCATGCTCTGAGTACTCTTTCGGGTGGTGCTGCGTGGGGTTGGCAATACATCGATAAGTCGTTTTGTTTTTCGCCTTAACCCACAGTACCATGCTCTGAGTGCTTTTTCGGGTGGTGCTGCGTGGGGGTTGGCAATACATCGCTAAGTCGTTTTGTTTTTCGCCTCGCTCGACAGTACCATGCTCTGAGTGCTTTTTCGGGTGGTGCAGCGTGGGGGTTGGCAATACATCGATAAGTCGTTTTGTTTTTCGCCTTAACCCACAGTACCATGCTCTGAGTGCTTTTTCGGGTGGTGCAGCGTGGGGGTTGGCAATACATCGCTAAGTCGTTTTGTTTTTCGCCTCAATCCACTGCGCCATGTATTTGGTACTTTTGTGGTGGTGATGGCGCAACATCGCCCCGGTGAAATTGGCCATCCGGTGTTGGGTAAGCTCTTGGCGTAGCTGGACCACCGCTTGGATTAGCTTATTGCCTAATAGGGTCTTGTTATATTGTTGGTAAATGATCGCATTGCCATTATTGACCGCGGTTTGCCATGCCTGCTCATTGTTATAAAGATGAGCGGCCATGTAGCTAAACGTATTTGGGTCGTCACTGACCGCGCCCGCCCAAGGTAATTGGCCGTGCATCGACTCGCTGCCAATACTAGTCGTGACACTGGGCGTACCATTGAGCATTGAGTCGGCAAGCTTGCCTTTTATCCCTGCGCCAAACCGTAAGGGCGCCAAACAAATTCGTGCCTTCCCAATGACTTCATGTGCATCATCACACCAGCCTTTGACTAGAAAACCTTGCTTTGGATTGTGAAGCGCGGTGGCTTTTGGAGGCGGGTAAGCACCATAGAGATGAAGTTGCGCTTTTGGCAATTGCTGGCGAATGAGCGGCCAGATTGTTTCCTTGAGATAAAGCACGGCGTCCCAGTTGGGCGCATGACGGAAGTTGCCAATTGACACGAAATCTAACCGCTGGTCAAAGGTTAGCCGCGGCTTGTTCAGATGTTGTGGGTCAAGCATAAATGGTAGATGGTGCAGCAAATTTGCCGGCACTTGGTAATGGGATTGTAAGAGCTCCATTTCGACCTGTGAAATGATTAACGAAAGATCACAGCGCATAATCGCCGCTATTTCCCGTAGCGCAATGTCACTGTTGTAATCACTAGGCTCTACGTCGCGGCCTTGCTTGTACGCCTTATGACGTGCATCACGCAGTGAATGTAAATCTTCGGTGTCCAGAATACGCAAAGCATCGGGGCATTGTTGCTCGACCCGCCACCCAAACTGTTCTTCCATCATAAAACGATCGAACATTACCGCTTGCGGATCGAGTTGTCGCACAAACTCATCGAATGACTGGTTATTTAGCTCAATTTCAACACAATCGACCTCAATCGCCGATAAATCCGCCATATGTTCCGAACGTTGTGCAGGGCTGGCGAAGGTAACTTGCCATCCATGCTGATCAAATAATTGGATCAGTTCCATCATACGGGTGCCTGCGGCAGACGATTGAGGTTCTGGCCATACATAGCCGATGATCAGTAAATGAGGAATTATCATAGCAACATTATCTAGAAGAAAAACGCGGCTAGTATAGCCCTTTGTTGATGACAGCGCTATGACAGAGCGATGGCTAAATTAAAAAGTAGTGAAGGGCATGAAGGAAATGCTAGCACAGTGACGCAGAGCCGCCACTGTGCTGGAGGTATGTTCTATTGTTTTGCTGCAACCAATGCGTCAAAACCACCGCCGTTATGAAGGTTGGTGTAACCGGCATTCTTAAGGCTAGCGAGTGCTCGGCCTGAACGATTACCGCTACGACAATACAACACGACCTTGCGATCTTTACGTATTTCCAACGCCGAAAACTGGCTCAGTGCAACATCGAAAGGAATGTTTATTGCGCCAGCAACATGGCCCTGTGCATATTCTTTGGCGGTGCGTGCATCGATGATAAGTGCGCCATGGTCTATTTGTTGCCAAGCCACTTGTTCACGAGTTTGTTCATTGTGTTTGTGGTCGCCGTGTGCGAATACAGTGCTGCTTGCTAGTAATGCGGTGGCAGCTAATAATAGTTTAAATTTTAACATGATGGTTATCCCTTAGTGATCACACTCTGATTTTAATCCGATTTTCTTAAAAAACCAAGCGGCTGGGCATTTTTTTGTGAATGAATACTGAATCATGTTGAGCCCGATAAACACGCTAAACCACACAAAGTTGAGATCAACAAATTGGGTCAGTAGCACTGATAGCAAGATCATATTGCCGGCGAATAGAAACACTGCTTTTTGATAAGTCATTATAACTCCATATTAAAAATAGTAAGTGACACGCAAGTAAGCGTTGTCGTAAGTGGATAATCGTCCAAAGAAACTTTGTGGCTCACCCGCTAGCGTGTTGGCGCCAAATGTTAGACTAAGGTGATCATTGTGACGATAGGTACTGGTAAGCCTGAGGTAATTATCATGGTGATTTGGTGAGTAAAAGCTCATTAGCTGACTGTTCCACAGGCTATCTTGTGAGAGGTAGCTAAATTGTGCTGTAACGAGTTGACGATCATCCATTGCAAAGTCATCAACATCATTCTCTTGATAGGCCTGTAAGGTGAGGGTTAACCGTGGACGCAACTCGAATTCATAAGCGATGAGATAGCGCCGTTGGCTTGCTTTGTCGTTCTCTATACTATGGTTAGTAACGAACTCGTCCCAATAGCGACCCAGTTCAAACTTTAATAGACCTGATGCAAGTGGCATGACGGCGCTCGCGCCAAGGCTGCGTCGTTTGGCGTAGCGCATCTGGCCATTGCGCATGACAGGGCTGCTACTGACACCATCGCTTGCGTAGAGTGCAAAGTCTGTTTGTTGATCGGAGAAATATAGTCGTGCGTTGGTCGTACCGCCGCTTGGCGAACGAATGGCCTGCGGCGGCATTACGATTAAAATGTCGGAATTAGATTGTGGTAAATAGACAACGTCGAGGCCAACTGTGTTGCCATAATAGCTTAGTTTGAGCGCGTCATTAGGCTGCTTCAAATATTGAATATCACTACCATCAAAGAATGCTTGCCAGTTTTTGGCGAACAGATCGTTAATAAAAACAAAGTCACCGACGCCCCAGCTGAGGCTCTGGCGTCCTACCTTTAATCCGAGGCTGTTGAGCAGTGCACTGTCGGTACCTAAATCAGCTAAATCGAATTTCAAGGCTAATGTTCTAACGTCACCAGATAAGACATTATCGGCAGCGCTATAATTGAGATCCATCTTGAAATCTAGCTGATAGCGGTCATCGTGATAGTCGGCGCCGAGTCGCAGCATAGCCGATTGTGCAGACCATGAGCTTGGATGATTTGAGTTTGCCAACCATTGGCCAAGTCGTGCTCGGAAATGGCTATTAAACGTTACTGGGCTAATTGGCTCTTCTTGCCAATTAGCCCAAGTTTCGTCATTGGCATAGCTTAGCGCGCTGACCATTAAGCTAGCGCCGAACAGCCATTGAATCAATCGTGTGGCCAACATTTAGCGTAACCACTTCATTGGAGGGCTACGCAGACTTCGCTCACTAAAGACCGTTGTCGGTATTTCATTGTCATAGCTTATGCCTCTAAATTGCATTAGCGTTGACGCACCATCGATCAAGTCGGTGACCGATGAGCTGGTCACGGTGTAATGACCATCAATTTTCTGGGTCTTTAGTGCCTTTATTTGTCGATATTGCTGACCGCGCTTGTTGGTATAGACAATAAGCGTGGGCAACATCGTCGTCTTATCGATCGTTAGCTGATAATGAGCAAACTCAACCACGCTGGCGTCATTAGGGATCGCCTTAATAATATAGCTGGTCGGTGTAGTCTTTATCAGTTCAAACGTGTCGAGGCCGATATTACGCCCTGAGATATCCTCGTAATAAAAGTGAGAGCCAACAAAACTGGTGCGTTTGTCACTGGATGAAATACGCTTAACCAAATCTAATGCCGGTAAGTAGAGCCAGCGATCGTCCGAGCCACTGACGTGCTTTTCAACGCGAAATATCATACCTTTAACATCGCTTGGTTTGGAGAAAACGATAAGAAACTGTTGATCACCGCCATCGACAATATCTTTACGTAGAATATGGAACTGGCGTATTTGCGTGCGTCCTTGACTATCGGTTATTTTCATTCGTGCCTGCGCCTTGGCATCATCTCCTTGATAAAATGCGCTCAGATTAGTGCGCGCGATAATAGAGTCCACCTTGGATGAAGCGTGTGCTGGCGTGAGCAAGGTTATTGTTAGCCATAATACGATATAAAAAATGTGTCTTTTCATGCTAGCTCCTAGCGGTGATATTTTGGTTAGCGGCAGTGAGAATCGCCGGGATAAGCGTTAGGGTGACGAACGCTGAAATAAGCATTATGCTCGCTAAAAACAGCCCGACAGTGATATAAGGCACTAGCGGCGCAAACAATAATGGCGTGAATCCAAACGCAATGACGAGGGCATTGCGGGTGATCGCACGCGCGGGTTCGTTGAACATCTGGCTTAGGGCATCAGGGACACTCGCCCCGTGTTTTAATAGTTGACGATAGCGCTCGATAAAGTGAATCGCAAAATCAACCGACAGCCCTAAGGTTAATGACGAGAGCACGGCAATCGGCATGTCATAATCTTTCCCTATCCAGCCGATGAGACCATAGATACTGATAATAGTGACCGAGAGGGGCAACATCGCTAGCAAGCCATAACGAATTGATTTAAATAACGTCACCATCATCAGCAGCACGAAGATAAAAGCGCCCGCTAAGGACTCCAACATGCCTGCGACCATCGATTGTTGCCATACCACATTGATATACGCTTTTCCGGCCCAATTCGCCGAGATCGCCGGTGGGAGAGGGTGGCTGTTTATATAACGCTCAGTAGCGTCGATTACTTGTTGCATGCTCTGATTGTCACCACTGTTTAACTGCAACCACAATAGGGTGGCATCACGTTGCGGTGTGACAAAATGGGCCAAATCGTTAGGTCGATGGGATGATTGGTATTGTAATAATACTTGTGCGACACCGTCCGTGGTTTCGGGCAGAGCATAATCGCGCTGATCGCCGCTTAGCAAATCACGATTAACCGTTTTGACCACATCACTTAACGCGTTCACTTTACCAACGTTTGGATCTTGGCGTAGATAAGCTGCCAGCCCATCGATGTACTGCAGTTGTTGCGGCGCATAAAACGAACTGCTGCGTTGATTGAGTGCCTCTAGCATCGTAATCGATTCATTAACGAAAGTGTCTTGTTGCCGCGTTAATGTTCCCTCGAAGCTAAGATCGTCGAGCACGCCCATCAACTCGCTAGTGGTGCTGTCGGTTGATAGGGAGCCAAGGGGTAGGTCTAGCGTTGCCATACGTTGTAGTGTTTGGGCAACCGCAGGTGCTACTTGGCTGTGTTGCAGCTCATATTGCAACACCAAATAAGCATTGTAAGTACCAGCAAAGTGTTGATTTAATACTTTATCAGCAACACTGATTTGATGGTCTGATTTAAACCATCGGACTGGATAGTCATTGATTTCAATTTTGCTAATGCCAATAGCGCCACAGAGTGTTAGCAGCCCCAACGCAACAATGACGCGCTTGTAATAGCGCTGACTAATCATAGCAAGGGTGCCTAATGCTCGGTGTAATAGACTGCTTCGAGTTTTACTTTGCTGGGATAAACGTTCGATTGTCCTTGGCGCTAAGCGAGATAGATACGCGGGCAGTAGGGTCATCGTTAAGATAAATGCCAGTACAATGCCAAGCGAAACAAAGCCACCAAAGACTCTAACTGGTGGGATTGGGGTCAGCATCAACGACAAAAACCCGACCGCAGAAGTGAGCGTAGTAAACAGCATTGGTTGAAAGAGATCGCCAATAACTTCTCTAATTACCTGGTCTGTTGCTTGTATTTTATTGGCTTGTTTGTTTAGTTGCAGTTTTTCTTTAAATTCTGACAAGACATGAACAGCATCGACCACGGCAATTGGCATTAGAAATATTGCGATCATCGACGATAGTATATGTACCGAGAATCCGAGGCCAATCAAGCTGCCCATAGTAATTATGACAGTCGATAATGCGATTAGCATCGCCCCCATCACCACCACCGATTGCCGTAAAAACAGCCACAACAGCATAAAGATCATCGCGCCCGCTAAAGGTGCGCTAATCGCCATTTGGACAAACATCTCAACCCCAAATTGGTTTTCTGCGATCGGTAGACCGGTGATGTAGTATTGATGATCTTGGGGTAGAGATTGGCTGTATTGACGCAGTTGCTGCGCTATCAGATAGCTATCATTTTTGTTATGTAATGGCACGTAGATTGCGATCGCTTGCCCATCTTGCGAGGCCATCGTGTTGTGCAACAAAGGAAGTCGCTCAATTGCACGCTGCACCGCCAACGATTGCGCCTTGTTGGTTGGTGCTGAAGCCATCAGCCATTTGAAACTCAGCACTCCTTGTCCTTCATTAACCATGTTATCAACAAGACTCGGAGCTATGACTTCGCTGTGTACGACACCGTCTAAGCTAAGTACATAGTCGCTGAGCTGTTTGGTGAGCGCCAGACTCTGCGGATTGTAGATGCCGCTTGGAGCAACCACCCCCACAATAATCGCATCATAGAGATTAAACTGACGTTTTACTTGGTGATGGAATAAACGCGCCGGATCATCGTCGCGTAGCATGTTTTCAGGATCGGTATCGATGTTTACCTGCGGTAGTTGTACCAACATCAATACCACAACACTCATGACCATCGCATAGATGGTTTTAGGGTGGTTAAGCGATGCGACGGTGAAAGCGTTAGCGACGCGGCCAGATAGCGAGATTTTCACGTTATAAACTCTGATTGATTAACTTATAGTCTAAGACTTTACATTAGTAAAGCCTAATATTCAATTTATATATTAGATTTTACTAATTTACATGAAGGGGCTGTGCTTTGGTGATTAACATTGCTAAAATTATTGCTAACTAAAATAAAGCATGATTAAGGAAAAACAACTTGGAATTTTTAAGTGATTATGGGCTATTTCTGGCCCAAGCCGTGACGATTGTCGTCGCTATCGTGGTGGTATTAGTGACGATCATTGGTTTATCAACGAAACCGAAATCCGAGCACGGCTATTTGGATGTAGTAAATCTCTCTGAGGGTATCGCAGACTCTGTCGATGATATGAAGCAGGTTATTTTATCTAAAGAGCAGTACAAGGCACTGACCAAGGCAAACAAGAAGGCGGCGAAGAGTGACAAAAAATCGAATGAGACTGGTGAAAAACACAATGCCTATGTCATCGACTTCAACGGTAGTATGGATGCACATCAGGTAGAAGGACTGCGCCGCGAGATAACGGCAGTGATTCAAATTGCCACCACCGATGATGAAGTCATTGTACGCCTCGAAAGTCCTGGTGGGGTGGTACATGGTTATGGCCTTGCCGCGAGTCAATTGAAACGCATCACCGAGCGCAATATTCCCTTAACGATTACGGTGGACATGGTGGCTGCTAGCGGTGGTTATATGATGGCGTGTATCGCCAATAAGATCGTCTCAGCGCCGTTTGCGATAATTGGATCTATTGGCGTCATCGCACAGATCCCCAATTTTAGTAAAATATTAAAGAAAAATGATATCGATTTTGAGCAGATCACCGCGGGTCAATACAAGCGTACGCTAACGATGTTTGGTGAGAACAACGAGCAGGATCGCGAGAAGTTTCAATCGGAGATTGATGAGATCCATACCCTGTTTAAAGATCATGTGGCCAACAATCGTCCACAGCTTGATATGAATAAGGTGGCGACGGGTGAAACGTGGTATGGCGAACAGGCAATCGAGTTAGGGTTAGTGGATCAATTACAGACCAGTGATGACTATCTGCTAGCAACTAATGAGCGCAAAACTATTTATAAGCTCAAATACACAGTGCCTAAAACCTTGAGTCAAAAACTGGGTAAGGCGGCGAGTGTATCGTTGGAGAATAGTTTATTTTCGCTATGGAGTAAGGTGACTAACTGGCGCGGTTTTTAGCGTAAAAGCAGCACACATCAAGTGTGCTGCTAATTTGATTGGAACTTAAGCGAAAAGAGTTAATGCTTTTCGTTTTTGTGTCCCGCCCACGGATTGTTAAATGTCTCGAGGTTAAGTTCTCTTTCACTCTTGGCTACAATCACAGTCACCATGCTATCTCCGGTGACATTGACGGCGGTACGCGTCATATCAAGTAATCTGTCAACACCCATGATCAATGCAATCCCCTCGACCGGTAACCCTACTTGTTGTAGCACCATCGCCAGCATAATTAAGCCAACACCCGGAACACCTGCTGTCCCTACCGAGGCTAGCGTAGCAGTTAATATCACCATCAAATAATCATTGATAGATAAATCTACCGCGAATACTTGGGCAATAAATACGGTTGCAACACCTTGCATTATTGCCGTGCCGTCCATATTGATGGTGGCGCCGAGTGGTACGGTAAATGACGCAACGTTGTTATGGACCCCCATCTTCTTGGTTGCCGTCTCTAGTGTCACTGGGATGGTGGCATTAGAACTGGCTGTACTAAAGGCAAATAGCGTTGCATCGCGCATCTTGCGAATAAACGTAATGGGATTTAAGCCGGTTAAAACTTTTAATATGACCGGATAAGTGATTAACGCATGAATTACCAGCGCCACCATCACTACCGCAAAATATTGCGCGAGGTTCCAGATAGTCGCAAATGAAATTTCACTAAAGAGCTTGGCCATCAAGAAAAAGACGCCGTAGGGAGCGATATTCATTAAAATAGCGACCAATTTCATGACGACTTCATTAAGATCGGTAAAGAAATTTGCTACACGTTTACCACTTTCTCCTGAGAGAGAGATAGCCACACCGAATAATAACGCGAAGGCAATAATTTGTAGCATATTGCCTTTGGCCATTGCTTCAATAGGATTACTCGGCACGATATTAATAATGACCTGAGCTAAAGAAGGGGCTTCTTTACTGTTAAAGGTTGCATCTGATACCAATCCTTGACCTTCGCCAGGCGCAACAACGAGCGCTAAACCTATCGCAAGACTTATCGCCAGCGCTGTGGTGGCTAGATAGAGAAGAATTGATTTACCCCCCAAGCGACCTAATTTACTTGGCTCAGATAACGAGCAGGTGCCGCAAACCAATGACACAAAAACTAAGGGTACCACTAACATTTTTAAACTATTGACGAAAATCTTGCCACCAACTAAAAAGACGCCGTCAACAATATATTCTTTGACGAATGTTATTTCACCAAAACCAAATTGTATTATCCCGCCGACTAGTAAGCCGAGCACCATGCCGATGACGATCTTGGCTGTAAGACTAAGGGGTTGCTTTTGATTCATAAATGTCCTTAAACGTTATTGTAATTATTATTTGTTAAAATAGAGCAAGTATTTAATATTAGCAAAATCATAACAATATTAAAAATAGCTAGAAGATATTTTGCATCTTTGGGTTAAATTATCTAACATCATAGATAATATTAAGAAAATTTCAGTTATTTGGCAGGGAGAACGCTCAATGCGTCTGATGTATCAATTTACCGTCTCTATTATATTCGTTTTATTACTTGCAGCTTGTGGCGGTGGTAGCAGCCTTGGCGACTCCGGAGGGGGGGACTCAGGTGGAACTAGTGAGGTCAATCCAATCACGCTATCTTTATTGGATGCTAATGGTAGTGCCACAGTTAACGTGTCTACTGACAGTCCCCTCACTGTACAAGTCAGCGTGATGGTTGATTCTCAGCCGCAAGCAGATGCTAAAGTAACGTTTAGTTTGGTCGATGCA
>Ga0105356_10003649_pt1 | contig 15051 bp, 11 predicted proteins | sample GOMGulsemesocosm_3_FD_83502 | JGI IMG/M metagenome (GOLD analysis project Ga0105356, IMG submission 83502) | Methane-oxidizing microbial communities from mesocosms in the Gulf of Mexico - GOM9D Gulf of Mexico | ecosystem: Environmental > Aquatic > Marine > Cold seeps | place: Gulf of Mexico...
CTTTTGTCACAAGGCGAGAGTCATCCGGTTTAGATAAGCTAACTAATGGGTTCGTGGCAGCATCAGCATCATTAACATTTTCTATGCTAGCAAAATATGGAGCTTGATTACTTTCGGTATGACAAGATCCACAACGATCGGTTGCTGAAATATTATTCCAAAGCGCAGTTTTATATTTTTGTATATCTTCGGTTGATGGTGCGGGGCCGGTGTATTCTGAGCTGCTTTTATCTTGTACTAAAGGTGGCTGTTCTTCTACGGTTGATTCACCACAAGCGCTGAGTGTGAGCGAGGCAATTAACAGGATTATTACTTTAGTCATAAAAGCTAAACCGGCGGTATCATCAGAGTTTGAAATAGCAGGAAAATACATCATTATTCTCCCATGCAATAGGCGCCAACTTCAGCAAACACCTGCTTAAGTTGATACGTACTTTGTTTAAAAGAGGTGGTGGTGGTCGCAATTTGTGTTAAGTCTGCAGAGCTTTCGGCATCACGTAAACAAACAGCCTTAAATACTTTTTTTACTTGGCATTGTGCAAAAGCCTGGCTATTAGCCAATTCCTTACCGAGTGACTTCATACCACTACCTTTGCCCTCTAGTGCGTTATCCCAACCGAGTTTCTGATTAATACCTTGGCGCCAATAATTTTGCCAATCATCATTTTTAGTGACAAAGCCAAAGGGAAAGCTGGTGGCGTTATTATGGTACTTGGCTTTGACGCGAGTGCCCGTTACGGCGTCTATTTCTGCGGATTTGTTATAACTTATTGCACCATCAATACCTTGAGGGTCATTATCGCGGTCGAATTGGTAATCATAATAAGCGAATGCTTGTGCTAAAGGATCCATACCAGTATGGCATCCAGAGCAGTTATTGATAAATAAACGACTATCGCCACCAGGACTTCTACTGACATCTTGGCGAATTCTATCAGGTGGTAAGGTATTATCTTTTAGCGGTTCTAAATCGGTACATAAATGATTCATCAAGGTAAATCGAAGCATGGCTCTGTTAGTACCTAAATAAAAGAATGCCTTAGCTGCAGCTCTTGTAGTCAACACACCCGCAGTAGCATCTGTTGGTAAACCATTTAAACTTGATTGACTTACTTGTACTAAGCCATCGGCAAGGTTAATAAAGTTATCCTCTAGCGCTTGGTAATGGTCATTATTGTTTGTACTGTAGTTAGGTAAGTTAAGGGAATCTTTACCTACGTAGGTAATATCTGCTTGTAATATCTCTCTGAAATCAAGGTCATCACGAATTACGCCGATAATTGTGGCGCTATAGTCGTTTAGCGGAGAAAAAACATCCTGCTCTTTGTTGGTCCAAGGATTTGCAAAAACTTTTAATGTTGAAGAGTAAAATTCAGGAGATTGCATTGCCAAGAAGGCTGCTTCAGTTACTTTGCCTTGATCAATTAACGTGCTCATTTCAACTAAAGTTTGTATTGATGGTGGAACACCTGTTATGCGGTCATGTAAGCGTTTAGCTTGTTCCAAACTCGTCGCGGTTACGCTAAAAGAAAGCATAAATATTAAGCTTAAAAGGCAAGAGGATATGGCGCGCTTAATTGCCCCTAAAGAAAGGACTTTAAAGCAGGTTTTGCTCGTCTTGTAGCGTGGGAGTGACATCTCCATACAGCCTCCTTGAAGATGCAATGTTTGCAACTTTTTTGCGATAATATATAGTAACGTTGTTGTCACAGTGTATACTAATGATGCGCAAACGAGCAAACAAATTTATTATTAGCAGTGTCGCAAATATGAGACAGATCAAGGGACTAGGACGATTTACGTCATTAAGAAGTTAAATATTATGTTGTTATTTATTAACTGTTTATTAGGTATATTGCGATGAATTCTACGCCATGGATTTTCGGCTGTACACTGGTGCTTTTTTTACTTATTGGCTGTAACGAACAAGCAATTAGTACAGATGAAAAAACTGATCCTGTCTTGGTTGAATACCCTGTTGTTTATATCGAACGAAGTGTCATTAAGGCCGATGAAGATGCGTCTGATGTGGTGAATTTTTCTGCACGTAATCCCGCACAATTTAATCCTGGTGCTCAACTCTTTTTTAAAAACAATGCCTTTACCGATGCGCCTAGTTCCATTTTAACGGCTGACTTATTTACTAATGAAGCAGGTGTTGCACAGGTTATTGATATTCGTGATCTGAGTGTTTCTCCTGATGGTCAATCGTTTTTAGTATCAATCAGAGCTCCTGAAATTGTTGATGCCGATGACAATGAGCAGCCTAAGTGGAATATTTGGCGCTATCAACTAGCAGATAAAAGTTTTCAACCCGTTATCGCCAGTGAAATTATTGCGGAACTGGGTGACGACTTAATGGCCTCTTTTTTGCCTGATGGCCGTATTATCTTTGCTTCTACGCGCCAGCGTTTATCTCGGGCAATTTTGTTAGATGAAGGAAAACCACAGTACACAGCGCTGAACGAGTCTGGACAAGAATCCGCTTTTAACCTTCATGTGATGCAAGCAGATGGCACTGATATTCAACAAATTAGCTTCAATATGAGTCATGATTTTTATCCATTGGTATTACAAGATGGTCGAATTCTTTATAGCCGTTGGGATACTATGGGTGGCAATAATAAAATTAACTTGTACCGAATGAACCCTGATGGCACGGATAACCAATTAATTTATGGTTGGCATTCACAGCAATTAACACTTGATGGTGAACGTGAAAATATTGAGTACATCAAGCCCCAACAAATGCCAAATGGTGAAATTTTACTGTTACTGTCATCGAGCGATGATGAGCTTTATCAAAAAAGGCCTGTGCTAATTAATATTGCGCAATATACAGATGAGCAACAATCCTTGGCCAGTGAAACATTAACAGAGTCGGCCCAACGAGATCTATTTACAGATAACCTATACCAATTCACCTTTTCTGAAGATATAAATACCCAAGGTCGATTAAGTCATTTGTTTGCTTTGCCTGACGACAGCGCACGCTACTTATTAAGTTGGGATTTATGTCGTGTCAGTGTTAATAACGTCATAAAAGCCTGCGGGCAATTATCCGCTGAAGAATTAGCACAACAAGGTGTCGAGCTAGCCACCCCTTGGTATGAACTTTGGTTGTATAATGGCAAGAGTAATACCCAGCAACTTGTAGCTAAAACAACTGAAGGGAATATGATTGGTGAAGCCATTATTATGCAGGCTGCAGATACTCCGCCTGCTTTTATCGCCGATAAAACGTTTGGTGCTGGTCTTGTTGCTGAATTAGCGAATGAACAAGCTGGCGCAATTCATATTAGAAGCGTTTATGATATTGATGGTGTTGATTCAAGTATACAGGAAACGAATTCTGAGGGAGTTGCTACTTTAAAGGATCCAACCTTAACAGCAGCTGATGATTTACCTGCACGTTTTTTGAGGGTTGTTCGTGGTGTACCTTTGCCACCACGAGAAGTTAGGCAACTAAGTAATACTGATTTTGGCAGGAGTAGAAATCAACTAATGCGGGAGATAGTTGGTTATACGCCGATTCAACCTGATGGCTCTGTTAAGGTTAAGCTTCCAGCCAATGTACCTTTAGCAATAAGTGTCCTCGATGCCAATGGTCGACGAATTGGTGGTAGGCATAGACAATGGATTAGTGTTAAAACAGGCGAAACATTAGAATGTAATGGCTGTCATACCCAGCAAAGTGAACTACCACACGGTCGCTCAGAGGCTCAAGCCCTAAGTATTAATGAAGGCGCAGCTATTGGCGGTATGCCTTTTGAAAATACTTCGTCAGTTATCATACCATCGCTTGCTCAAACGATGGCTGAAGCAGATGAAACTGCCAATGGTCTTGCGCAGCTGTCAGCAGATATTAACTATGTCGATAAATGGACTGATACTGAGCTTTCAGCGATAAACCCTAGTTTTAGCTATAGTTATCAAGAGCTGGAAACTACAGCGCCAACAGGTAGTTCATGTTTTACTAACTGGAATGCTTATTGTCGTATTCAGATTAACTATGTAGAGCACATACAACCTCTCTGGCAACTCAGCCGTCAAGTCTTTGATGAGCAAACGGCCGAGTTACTTAAAGATGATACTTGCACAAGCTGTCATAGCCCGCTCGATAGCGATAACTTAGCGCAAGTACCTGCAGGGCAGCTTGACCTTAGTGATAATGTCTCGACCGATGAACCCGAGCACTTAACTGCTTATCGCGAGTTATTGTTCAATGATTCAGAGCAAGAGGTGATTGAGGGAATAGTGGTTGATAAGTTGGTTGAAGTACTTGATGATAATGGCAATATTGTATTTGAACTTAATGCCGAAGGAGAGTTAATACTTGATGCAGAAGGTAACCCTATCCCCGTAATGATGAATATTAATGTGCCTGCTATTCTATCGACTAATGGCGCAGAGCAAAGTCGTCAGTTTTTTCAGTTGTTTCTTGAAGGTAGGCACGAAGGTATGTTGTCTGCGCACGAGTTACGATTGTTAAGTGAATGGCTCGATATTGGGGCTCAATATTACAATACTCCTTTTTATAGCCAAGATTAATAACATAATGAAGCTATTACTTTTAATGAAAAAGAACAGATATTTACCATTCCAAGCGAAGGCTTTTGTTTTATTTATACTCTCGTGCTTTTACTGTGGACAATTATTGGCTGAAGAGAGTGACAATAACATACTAAAAATAGACGTAGCGTATGTTGAGCTGCATTCAGGGCCGGGAATAGGTTACCCTGTGTTATACGTGATTGAAAAGAATGAATTTATTACAGTACAAGTAAAACGGACGAGTTGGCTTAAAGTTACCGACAAACGAGGTAATTCTGGTTGGCTGCATCAAGATGAGTTATTAGGATTAAAAAACCATCAAGGGGAAAACGTAACATCAGCTGAAGTTACTTGGAACGACTTTCAAGCACGAGATTACGAAGCTGGTGTTATGTATGGCGACTTTGAAGGGGCACAATTTTACAATGTGAATATTGCCTACTTGTTTACACCTGTCTTTAGTGGCGAACTGTCGCTAGGTAAAGCGCTAGGCACTATATCAGATAGTGATTTAATTGAAGCTACCTTTATCAGTCAGCCTTTCCCTGAGTTATTCATTTCTCCCTACATAGGTATTGGTGGCGGAATTATTAAAACCAAACCTCACAGTGTGCTGGTTGATAGTGAGACACGACAAGATACCTTAATGAGTGCAACCTTTGGTTTAAAGTATCATTTGGCCCGTAATTTTTTATTACGAGCAGAATATAAGTATTCATTAGTACTAACAGAACGAGATAACAATGAAGAGATTCAAGTATGGAAAATAGGTTTCAGCGTATTTTTTTAACATTATTAATCAGTGCAGTGTTAAGTTTTAGCGTATTTAGTCAGGCAAAAGCTGAACAGTTTTCATCTAGCCTACAAGTTAACGAGAGTCTATTTGCTAGTACTTCACAAGGAGCTGGTGAAGTAGATGTTGATGTTGACAGGCGAACGGTAATAGAAGATGTACTTGATAATGAAAATTTTGAGTTAGGAGTTCAATTTGGCATTCTGTCAATTGAAGATTTTGAATCAAACCCTTGGCTAAGTGTGCATTTTGCCTATCATATAACAGAGTTTTTTTATGCTAAAGCGCGTTATGCAAAATCAGAAGGAGGGCAAACAAGCTTTGAAAAACTTGTTAATGTGCCACCTTTATTAACCGATGAAGAAAGAGAGTTGAGTTACTATGGCTTGAATATTGGTTATAACCTAATGCCAGGAGAGGTTTTTCTAGGTAGAGATTTTGCGCTGAATAGTTTGTTCTCTATTGAGCTAGGTGGCGGTACTACAGAGTTTGCTGGGGATGAAAAATTTACCGTTAACCTTAGCGCAAATTACCGAGTATATTTAACGGATTGGTTAACATGGGATATAGGTATGAGTGACTACATTTTTGATACTAATATTACCGGTGAAAACAAAACTAGTCATAATTTGAATTTTACCACCGGCTTTGCTTATTACTTTTAGCCAGCATTGATAACAATTTTATAATTATTACTCGCTAAGTGAGCAACTTATTAATGCACTTGGTCTAACACTAATTACTTTAAGGATGAACTGATGACATCAAAAATGAAGATAAAAACGCTTTTATCTACGACATTAAACACTGTCGGTATTCGAGCTGTTGCTATATCAAGTCTGTTGATGTGCAGCCTATTTTTTACTCATGGGGCAAATGCTTTATCGCTTGGTCAAGCCGCACCAGATTTCACATTAAAAAGTATGGCAGGTAAAAATCTTAACTTAGCAGAACAACGGGGTAATATTATTGTCATTAACTTCTGGGCCTCTTGGTGCGGGCCTTGCAGAAAGGAAATGCCAGTTTTACAAAAGTTTTATGATAAATATCAAGACTTAGGTGTTTCTGTTTGGGGAGTCAATGTCGAACAAGAAAATCAAGCTGGGCGTGACTTTTTGGCTGATCTAGATTTGAAGTTTCCTATTTTATTTGATGACACCAATACCATTTCGGCAAAATATCAAGTTGAAGCAATGCCAACAACCGTAATTATCGATAGAGATGGTTTAGTGAGATATGCTTTTCAAGGTTATAAACCCGGTTATGAAAAAAAGTATGCTAAAGCCATTAAAAAGCTAATAAGAGAATAGTAGTGACTATTGATAAAAAGAAATTAATACTTGCAGCCGTTGCTTCTTTGTCTTTGCTTAACCTATCTGCTTGTTCAAGCTTGGCTATTGAACCTTGGGTTAAGCCATATGAGCGACAAAATCTAGCAGATCCTATTATGAGTAATAATCGTCATCCTATTGCCAATATGCATATAGCACACGTTTACGAGGCAAGAGAGTCCTCAAGGGGATCTGAGGGCACAGGTGGTGGTGGCTGTGGTTGTAATTAAAATGCGTTGCTATTTATCACTGTGTTTTTACAGCTGTTTGTTGTTAATGAGCATGGCAGGTAACAATGCCCATGCTGCTGTGCTGCAAGATGATCGTGTTGATGTGCTTTACCATAGCTATAAGGGCGGTGGCATGAGTATCGATGGTCCAGCAATATTATTGCGTAAAAAAACTAGTGAATCCCTCGCCGTGTCCGCGTATTACTACGTTGATAGTATTTCTTCTGCTTCAGTCGATGTTATGAGTACCGCAAGTCCATACACAGAAAAGCGAAAAGAAGCGCAGCTAGGTATTGAATATCTACACGAAAAAACAATAATGGATTTCAGTGTTAGACAGAGTAAAGAAAGTGATTATCTGGCCAAATCGGTGAACCTCAATATCTCTCAAGATACCTTTGGTGATTTAACTAATTTAAGTCTCGGGTTGGCCTATAGTGACAATGAAGTAATGCGTAATGGTGATGAGTTTTTTGCCGAGCAAAGTCAGCAATACCGTATTAGAGCGGGCATTAGTCAGATACTAACACGCAACCTATCTATTAACTTAAACGTTGAAGCGGTTACCGATGAAGGTTATTTAAATAACCCTTATCGTAGTGTGCGCTATATTGATAATACCCAACCTTCGGGTGTTGCTTATCAAAGTGAAGTCTATCCTAATACTCGAAATTCCTTTGCCAGTAAGATTTCTGCAAGCTATTTTCTACCTTATAGAGCGGCACTTTTTTTTCATTATCGATATTTTAGCGACAGCTGGGAAATAGATGCTAGTGATATCGAGGTTTCATATCGTCATCCGATTGCCGATGCCTTTGAGTTAGAATTGAAAGTAAGGCAGTACCAGCAAACACAAGCTAGCTTCTATAGTGATTTATTTCCTTATCAAGATGCTCAGAACTATTTGGCTCGAGATAAGGAACTAAGTGAGTTTGATGATCTCACTTTAGGTTTAGGTATCACCTATTTAGTACCCGTGAAGTATGTTTATGGCGGATTAAAATCAGAAGTTGCTTTGCAATGGGATTACATCAAGTTTGATTATAAAAACTTCAGGGACCCCACTGCCGGCGATATTGTTGGTTCTGAGCCTTTATATGGTTTTTCTGCCAATGTGGTTAGGCTTTTTTATAGTCTGTATTTTTAAGGTTTATCCTAGGTATTTAATGAATATGAAATTATGTAATCTTTATAAGCTAATCACTACTGTGCTGCTAGCCCTCACCTTAACAGCTACGGTTAATGCTGAAGAAAATAAAGTTGTGGAGTCTAGTAGTGAACTGACAAAGCAATTAGAAGAGCTTAAATCGCAAGTTTTAAAGCTCAATAGAGAGCTCTTTATTCTAGAAGAAGATTTATTATTTCCGGCTAGTACCCAAATAGCACTTTTTGTCTCAGTTGATACTGGACGTTTTTTTGCCATTGATAGCGTTGAAGTGAAAATAAACGATAAGAATGTGGCGGGTTCTTTATATACCGAGCGCCAACGTAGCGCCTTAGAACAAGGTGGCATTCAAAAACTATATTTAGGTAACCTTAAAATGGGCTTGTATCATCTAACAGCTATCTTTACTGGCGTTGACCAAGAAGGGCGTATGGTTAAAAGGGCGGCTGAATATGAATTTGAAAAAGAGGATGACTCTTTAATGATAGAGCTTAAGGTGATTGATAATACACAGAATAACAGAAGCCAAGTTGTTATAGATGAGTGGGTTTTATAATTTATTATGTGTTTTAAAGGGAAGTTGTCCTTACGGATAAAATTGTTATTACTGCTCTTATTCTGCCAAGGAATGAGTGTTTATGCACAAAGTAATGTTAATTACGCGAATAATGAGACCAGTAAAGCTGGCGAACTTAATAACAGCGAGTTAGTTAGTAAAACTGACCTTCAGGATAAGTACTACCGACAAGCCCTTTACCATTACTTTCAGTCAGAGCGTGGCCGAGCTTTATCTCAAGTTGAGCAGAGCAAAGCAAAATTGCAGCACTTAGATAGTCGAACGTCTTTATTTGAAGCAGGACTACAGCTTTCAGAAGGGCTATTACAGCAAGCGAAAAAAACATTAATTAACTTTGATGCGCAGCTCACTGCTGAGCAAAATAATAAAATACGCGAAAGGAAATCAGCCAAAGCCGATGAACTACTGCTGATCTCTTTATTATCATTAACAGACCAATACCTAGCGCAAGGTGATATCATTCAGGCTAGAGACACCTTGGCAAGAATCAAGTACATATCTGCAACCTATTACCCTCAATACCATGTTCTTAGTCAACTGGCATATTGGCCAGTGAAAGCTCCATTATTGACCGTAGAGCCTAATGATAGTGAGAATGTAAGCTCACCCTATATATTACTGAATAATGCTTTACGCTTAATTGAGCAAGCAAAAGCTGAACAGTTAATTGATGGGGAAAAAAAGTATGAACAAGCTATAAGTTTGTTAACAACGATTAAGTCGATACCGTGGCAGGAGAAACCTTCTAATTTTTGGAAGACCTTATTTTTGAACGAAGTAAGTCTTACCTCCCAAAGTGATGAGCAAGAAATGCAAAAATCACAAGGGCAGGCTATTCAAGATTATGCGCAGTTACTATTGGCACAAATATATATCAGTCAGCAACGTTATAAATTGGCTTTTAATGAACTAGAGTCTTTTCCGCAACAAAGCCCTTATACAGAATCTGCTTTGTTTTTATTTGCCTTTGCCAGTCAAGAAGTTGAACAATATGATATTGCTTTTAATTTATTGACCTTGCTTTTCCAGGACTATCCCTATTCATCTTTGGGGTGGCAGTCCGCACAATTAATGGCAGAACAGGTTACTAAGCAAAGATCACTTGCTCAAGGGGTAACTGCTTATCAAAACGTTGAAAACTTTTTTTTACTACGCCAGCAAGATCTCGCCGATTTTGCTAAGGACTTTGCAGAACAAAAGGACTTACTTAAGTTTCAGTCATTGAGCACTAAGGCAGCGCAAGGAGTATCAACTCATAAGGGTTTTCAAACTGAATCAGCTTGGCTGCAACAAGCATTATATGATGCCGAGTTAGCGAGTTTGTTCCAAGGGTTAAGTTCGATAGATAAACAAATTGAAGAAGTGCAGTTGTTACTCAATAAAACGACTTGGTTAGCTGAAATAATCACCTTAAACCAACAACGAAAAGAGAGCATCGTTTCGACAAATAAAGCACGTAACTATCCTGCTTTATTTGAGCAATTAACTGCTGAGCGAGACCGCTTAGCCATGATTCTTAGTCAGCAGGCGAAGGATAATGATCATAGCGTTTTTGCTAACAAAGAAGAAAATCAATGGCTTGCACGTATCAAAGAAAGTCATGCTATTTTACAGGTCATTGCAGCACAAAAAAATACCGAAGACTATCAACAAAGACTAGCCCGTGTACAAGGGGTGTTATTATGGCAATTAGCACAAAAAAATCCAGCGCGAATGTGGTCACATAAAAAGCAATTGCAATACATTGATAAGGCTATCTCAGAGGTAACTCACCAGCAGGAAAAGCTTAAAAACCTTTCAGACAAAGATGATTTACTTAGTGTGCAAATAAACAAACACCAGCAAAGCATTACACAGCTTAATAATCAGCTCACTCAAGCCGCGAAATTACGTGAAAAATTTACCGTAAAAATACGGGCGAAGATAAATTTGTATATTGACGGACAAGGAGTTCTATTAGCAGAGCACTTATTAAGTACTCGTCAAGGCATGGCTAATGTATTAGAGCGCATGGCAAAAGCAGATAAAAAGTTATCTCGTCAGTTGATGCCTGACTCTCACTTAAATGTAAATAATAAACTGGCTGATGGTGATGTGGCAGATATGGCAGGGAACTATTAATGTTGTTACTTCTTCGGCCTCCGCTCTTATTATCATGGTTTTCATTGTTAACAGTAATGAAGCTCATCTTCATTAGTACTTTCACTTTTATATTAATTGGTTGCCAGAGCATCAGTGATAATACTAGTACAAGCAGGAAAACCTTGTCGGATTTAGCGAGAGCGCAAGACAATATTGAAATCAAAAGCATCCGCTTAAGTCAATCACAAAGGGCAGCTAAACTGGCACAGTTATACCAAACGATACTTACTTTAGAGCCTGATAGTGAAGTTCGAGCACAAATTGAATATCGTCTGGTTCAAATGAATACTCAAGCATTTGAGCTTATGGATGAAGAAGAGCTGACTGGAGTACAAGCCTTAGAAAATTCGGAGCTCGCTTTAACTGAATTAATTATTTCCTATCAGGATTTAATAACGCGTTTCCCTGAGCGTGACGATAATGAATGGATGCAATACCAGTTGGCTAAAGCGTTAGATTTACAGGGTAAATCGAAAGAAAGTTTACGGCAAATGGAAGTTTTATTAACTAAATACCCACAGAGTCAATATGCCGCAGAATTACACTTTAGGCGTGGGGATATCTACTATAATTTTCAAGAATACCCAGCAGCGCTTGCTGCTTATAAGTCAGCCACTACAGCGGATGATAATCAAAAGTACTATGTTAATAGCCGTTATATGTCAGCTTGGGTACTCTTTAAACTCAACCGATTACCTGAAGCGGATGTTGAGTTTATTACCTTACTAGATTATTTAGTGTCACAAGAAAAGCAGCCTTTTTCTCACCGTGATTTTAGCTTTGCACAGCTAAACCCTCGTTACGCTAGTTTAGTCACTGATGTACAAAGAGTATTGAGCATTTCATTAAGCCAACAGCAGCAAGCTAAGTCTCTTGTCACTTTAACAAAGCCCCAAAATGCACTGACTGAATTGCATTTATATCACCATATCCTGTTTGAGAATTTGGCTGAATTTTTGATCAAAAACGAGCTGAAATATGATGCAGAGCTTACTTACCAATCTTACATATCTTTAGCTCCAACATCGATTTGGGCTGCTAGGTATTCTTTAGATTTACTCAACTTACAGCAACAGCAGGGAAAATACACTGCTGTTAGGGCTTTAAAGCAAAGCTATGTTAAACAATTTGGCTTGCACAGTCGCTTTTGGCAAGAGGCCGATAGTAATAAAGCGATTCAAGCGGCGGCTAAAAATGAAGCCGAACAAGAAGTTCTTCCGAACTTATTACGCTTTAGCTATCAACATAGCCGACGTTTATATGCTAATGCTCAACAGATAAAGTCAACGAATAAACGACAAGGTGCATTTTCAAAGGCTGCACAATCTCTTACCACCTATTTAGCTATTGCTAAATTGCCCCAGGCAAATTACCAGCAAAACAAACCTAAGCTGAGTAAGAGTATTATTGCCGATGAAATGTTATTTGCAGATGCCAATTATGAGGCTAAGCAATATCAGCAGGCGTTAATAACCTATCAGCAGATTGCTTATAACAAAGTATTAGATATATCTCTTGATGATATTGAAGCGACCAAGCCTCTAACCTTTAACAAAGCCGAGAAAGACGCTATTGGTCAAGCGTCAGTGTCAGTGGCTAAAGCCAACATTCAATTAGAAGCTGCGTATGCAACAACATTAACAATAAGAGCTATGCTTAGACACGCTAATGTTGAAAAAAGTAATACTTTGCATAGTAAAGATATTAGTGAACAACAAAAGCTTTTGTTGTTCACGCGTAACCAATTAGATCAACTCTTTGTCGCAAGCTATCCTAGAGATGCTCGTGTGCTGACTCTAGCAACACAAGCGGCTCAATATGCCTACCGCGCAAAAGATTATCAAAGCGTTAAAAACTACAGCGACTTTATCTTACAGCGCCATGTAGCTGATTATTATGCAAAATACATAAGCACTAATACGGTTAAAAATACCTTAACAATAGACTCATCCCAAAAAGCATCAGCCTTGTCAAAAAAGGCACTTAAGCAAGTGCAAATTGTTAGTCAATTAAGTGCCAATAGCCTTTATCAACAAAAACAATATGTCAGTGCAGAAAACGCTTACCAGTTGGCCTTATTGTTTGTTAATAAAGACAATAGTCGCGAACGAAAGAAACATGCTGAAATGCGTGAATTGTTAGCTTCTTGCATATATTTCCAGGCCCAAGGCTTAGTAAAAGAACAGCCTTTGTTGGCAGTGAATGATTACTTACGTGTTGGTAAAGTCGTACCAGAGTCATCTTATCGTCTTAATGCTGAATTTGATGCAGGTAATATTTTATTGGCTCAGCAGGAATGGCAACAGGGTATTGAAGTACTCGTTGCATTCAAGTTACGCTATCCACAACATGACTATAGTCGCTCAATTTCGGCAAAGTTAGCTAAAGCATATGAAAATACACAGCAATGGCAATTGGCGGCAGAACAATTATTGACCATGATTAATGGTCCTGAAGCGGCTTCTTTCTCGAATGAGTTAAAACGTGAAGCTCAATATACCGCTGCCGAATATTACCAACAGGCAGGAAATAACGAAAAAGCCTTATACACTTATCGGACTTATGCTCATAAGTACCCTCAGCCATTTGTTATTGCTCAAGAAGTGAGATTAAAGCTAAGTGATTTTTACTTAGAGAAAAAGGATAGTAATAAGCAGTATTTTTGGTATCGGAAAATAGTAAAGTATCATGATATGGAGTTAAGAAAAGGAACCAATAATATAACAGCAAGGGCAGAGTACTTGGCGTCCTTTGCAGCCTTAGGATTAGGTAAAGCACATCAGCAAACGTTTACGTGGACTAAGTTGAAGTTACCGCTTAATAAAAGCTTAAAACGCAAACAGGCAGCAATGAAGTCTGCGATTGAGTACTACCAAAAAGTATTAACGTATCAACTCGCAGAATTTGTCCCACAGGCATCATTTAATTTAGCGACAATGTATAGCCTTTTAGCAAATGACATTATGTCTTCAGATCGACCTAGTGATTTAGATGAACTGGCGCTTGAAGAATATGAGCTACTACTGGAAGATATTGCCATACCTTTTGAAGATAAAGCCATTGAAATACATACTAATAACGCACAGCGTTCATGGCAAAATGTTTTTGATGATTGGATTGAGCAAAGTTTTAATGCCTTAGCTGAATTAGATCCGGCCCAATACAATAAAAAGGAGCGGGCTAATGATGTTATTGAAGCAATATATTAGTGAGCAAAATTTAGCAGCGTCGATAAAGTCTTTTCTATATCCTCTATTGATCTCTATTTACCTCAGTGCATGTTCAGCTATACCAGAGCCTGAGCTTGAAAAACCTCACAATGAAAAGACGTTAGCTCAGCAAGATGCAGAGGCAATGGCAACAGATGAACAAAGCGTCAAACAAGCGCACCTGTTGCCGGCAAAAAACTTATACCTTCAACAGCAAATAGATAAGCCAATCATTATTGCTGAAGGAGTCGAAAAGGATTACCAGCAGGCGTTAACCTTGATGAAAGAGAAAAAATGGCAACAGGCACAAGCGTTATTTGAGCAAGTGATTTTAAAGCAGCCAAACCTCTCTGGTAGTTATGTTAATCAGGCTATTATCGCCAAACAACAAGATAAATTGATAGAGGCGCAGTTACTTTTAACAAAAGCCATTGAAGTTAATAGCCTCAATTTGTATGCCCATCATTTGCAAGGACAGGTCTATCGACTTCAAGGTGCATTTGACCAATCAGAACAAAGTTATAGATCAGCGTTAGCTATTTGGCCTGATTTTGCCGAAGCTCATATGAGCATGGCAATTTTACTTGAGCTGTATCGCGGTCGTCTACTTGAAGCACATGCGTCATACCGCACTTATTTGATGTTAAAGCCTGCTGATGAAGAAGGAAAAGCTTGGTTAGCGGGGTTAGAAATAAAGATCAAACGTGCCGGACTAGAAGTACCCAAAATAGAACAGGTAAGGCAGACACCAGTAGACAATATATCAAGTGATGAGCAGCTAACAGTTGATAAAAACTTAATGGGTGCAAAGGAGCTGAACCATGATAAATCTTAGCAAAGTACAGTCTTTATCTTATGGTCTTTTATTGCTGATTAGTACAGAGCTAATGTCAGCAGAAGTGAAAAGCAACAGTAATAAAGTGGTAAAAAATAAAGTTGCACCACTTGTTATTCAAAGCCAAGTCAAGGGTTCACAAGAGCAGCCCAAGGTAATTTATATTATGCCCTGGCAAGGCGTAGATAAAGTGATCGCGGTGAAAGGCAAACAAC
>Ga0105356_10003651_pt1 | contig 15047 bp, 10 predicted proteins | sample GOMGulsemesocosm_3_FD_83502 | JGI IMG/M metagenome (GOLD analysis project Ga0105356, IMG submission 83502) | Methane-oxidizing microbial communities from mesocosms in the Gulf of Mexico - GOM9D Gulf of Mexico | ecosystem: Environmental > Aquatic > Marine > Cold seeps | place: Gulf of Mexico...
ATTTTTAATCAAATTGATATTCTGAAAACTTCTCTAAAACTTCATCAAAAGCGGTGAATACATCTTTAGCATCATCGCTGGTAACCATTTTTGTTCGGTAGTCTTTAAAATGAGGAATGCCTTTGAAATAATTGGTATAGTGTCGTCGCGTTTCTAAAACCCCAAGGGTTTCTCCTTTCCAATCTATAGCCATTTGTAAATGACGACGTGCTGCGGCCACACGCTCTGGCATACTAACGGGAGCAAGATGCTCTCCAGTAGTAAAAAAATGTTTTATTTGCTTGAAAAACCAAGGATTTCCAATGGTAGCACGACCAATCATACAGCCATCTAGCCCATATTTATCACGCATTTCCATAGCTCTCTCGGGAGACGTAACATCACCATTTCCAAACACAGGGATATGCATGCGTGAGTTATTTTTAACCTCTGAAATAGGCGCCCAATTGGCATCGCCTTTATACATTTGAGCACGTGTACGCCCGTGAATAGCTATTGCCTTGCAGCCTACGTCTTGTAAACGCTCTGCCACCTCAACAATTTTTATAGAATCATGATCCCAGCCTAATCGTGTTTTAACCGTTATAGGTAAATGTGTGCGCTTTACCATTTCGGCAGTTAGCTTCACCATTAGATCAATATCTTTTAAAATTCCTGCACCTGCGCCTTTTGATACTACTTTCTTTACAGGGCATCCAAAATTGATATCTATAATATCCGGTTTCGATCGTTCTACAATATCCACCGTTTGCAACATACTGTCTAAATTGGCTCCAAATATTTGAATACCAACGGGACGTTCTTTTTCGTAAATATCTAATTTCATGGTGCTTTTTACAGCATCACGGATGAGACCTTCACTTGAAATAAATTCTGTATAAACCACATCTGCACCCTGCTCCTTACATAATGCTCTAAAGGGCGGGTCACTAACATCTTCCATTGGTGCTAAAAGCAATGGAAAATCCGGAAGTTCTATGTTATCAATTTTAACCAATTCTCTGTTTTTGGAGTGCAAAAGTATTGAAAATAAACTTAGTAGTTAAAATTCTACTTCTACTTCTATTTTTTCACCATTTCGGTCTACAATAACTTTTGCTTTATTCCCTGTGTCAAATACCGATAAGGCACGCATATAACTCATCATGTCTACAATGGTACTATCCCCCAGTTGTACTACAATATCTCCTTTTTGTAATCCTGCTCTAATTGCTGGTTTATCTTCACTTACGCCATCAATTCGCATACCTTTGCCATCAAATAAATAATCTGGAACAACACCTAGACCTACTTTAAAACGTGGTGTTTCTTCACTCTCATTTTTAGTTTTTCTAAATGCCAATGCACCATTATCATCAAGGTCTGAAATAATATTAAAAATATAAGTTGAAATGGTATTCATTCCTTCATAATTCAATGTTTCTATATCATCACTTGGTTTATGATAATCTTCATGTTGTCCAGTAAAAAAATGAAGCACTGGAATATCATTTAAATAAAATGAGGTGTGATCGCTTGGCCCAACTCCTGATTCATTTTCTATAAGTTTGAAGCTACTATTACTCGCATGAATCACTTGTTTAAAGTAAGGAGATGTCCCTACCCCATATACCGCTAGGGTGTTGCTTGATTTCAAACGGCCAACCATATCCATATTCAACATATAGTTTATGCCTTCTTTTGAAATTGTTGTGTTTTTTACAAAATAATTTGATCCTAATAATCCCATCTCTTCGCCTGAAAAGGCAATGAATAAGTAATTATTATTAGTGTTTGCCTTTTTTAGTTTGCTGGCCAAATTCAACATTACTGCTACTCCACTGGCATTATCGTCGGCACCATTATGTATTAGTTTGTCATCACCCCTATACAAAGAGCCTTCATCTCCAAATCCTAAATGGTCATAATGAGCACCAATAACAATGGTCTTTTTCGCATTATTATCAATAAAACCAACAACATTTCTACCTGTTATTGTACTGTCTGAATTGATGGTTGTGTATTTAACTTCGGAATGTGGATCTGTTTTAGGCTTAAAGTTAAAATCTTGAAAATAGCCTTCCGTTCCTTTGCCTTCTAGACCTAAAGCTTCAAAACGCTCTGCAATATAATTCGCAGCAACTTTTTCACCATCAGTACCCGTGGCTCTGCCTTCTAACTTATCGTCTGCAAGGAATGACACATCTTCCTTTATTTTGTTTTCTATCCCTTGTTCTTGCTTACATGCAATTAGTGATAAAAAAAATACAATTAGCAATACCTGTTTCATATGATTATTCTTATTTTTAAGTAAAATTAGGCAATAATATTTATACATTAACTACAATGAAACCAAACCTTTATCTACTCATAATACTTACAACTATTTCTATTTCATGTAAAACCAACAATAAAGACAAAACTGATGCGGATTCTGGCGCAACTGTAATGGTTGATGCATTAATATATCCTGAAGAAGTTCATTTTAAATCTATGCGTCAAGTCACTTTTGGTGGAGATAATGCTGAGGCTTATTGGAGTTTTGACGATAAACAAATCATCTTTCAATCCAATAACGAGGCTTGGAATGTCTCCTGTGATCAAATGTTTTTAATGAATGCCAATGAGACTTTTGATAGTATCATTCCGCCTATGATTAGTACAGGTAAGGGTAGAACAACTTGCGCTTACTTTTTACCAGACAACAAACATTTTGTATATGGCTCTACACATTTGGGAGCTGATGAATGCCCAGAAACACCACTGCGGCGTGAAGGAAAGTATGTTTGGCCAATTTATGAATCTTATGATATTTTTGTGTCAGATTTGGAAGGAAATATAACGGATCAATTAACTACAGAATCTGGATATGACGCCGAAGCAACTGTGTCTCCTCAAGGTGATAAAATTGTTTTTACTTCTATGCGAAGTGGTGATTTAGAATTGTACACCATGAATATTGATGGAAGCGAGGTTATACAAATCACCAATGAATTAGGGTATGATGGTGGCGCGTTCTTTTCTCCAGATGGTACAAAATTAATTTTCCGTTCTTCAAGACCAAAAACAGAAGCTGAAATTAAGGAGTATAAAGACCTTCTAGCCGAAGGGTTGGTTCAACCAACTCAAATGGAGCTGTTTATTTGTAATGCTGATGGCAGTGATTTAAAACAACTTACACATTTAGGTAATGCGAATTGGAGTCCCTTTTTTCTTCCAAATGGCAAAGAAATTTTGTTTTCATCAAACTTTGAAGCAGAACGTGGATTCCCTTTTAATTTATATAAGATTGATATTGAAGGTAAAAACCTTAAACGGATCACTCATGGAGAAACCTTTGATGCTTTTCCAGTATTTTCAAATGATGGCAAATACTTAATTTTCTCTTCTAATAGACATAATGGTGGTGGACATGACACCAATTTGTTTATTGCAGAGTGGCAAGACTGAAAGGATTGAAACTCTGAAATATAATTCACCATCACTAATTATTGCAGAGTGGCAAGATTAATGTTTATTCCCTAATCGATCTCTTTCGTCTACTGATGACGAGCGTTCGTTTGTAGATAACTTGGTATTTCCAAAATTATATCTAAACCCTAATTTAATATATCGTGTGTCTAGATCTGTATTTACCGAACTGTTTTGATTAAAGAACTTGGTAGCCGTATAAACGTCTTGAGTATCAAACAAATCGGAAATTATTAAGGACAGGCTCCCTTTGCCTTTAAACATCGTTTTTCTGAATGATAAATTAGTTTCCGTTCTAGACCCTACTTCACGCAATCCTTGTACTGTATTATGAACATAAACTATACTAAAATTTGTCGATAGACTTTTATCTTTTAAAAACGAAAAATCATTGCTCCAAATAGTATAATTAGACCATTTGTCTCGTTTAATAGGTGTGCCAAACAGCGTCGCGTTGTCACTATAATTATAAAACGAAGCACCAAAATAAGTAGTCCACCTGTTGGTAACATCAAAATATGCCTCCAGATCTAATCCAATTTCTTCGGTAAAATCAATATTTATGGTGGTGTAGGCTAAGGTGTTTGTAGCGTTGTCTTGTAAAGGGATCTCAAAAATATTATTGTCATATTTTTTATAGTAAGTCTCTATGGTAAAAATGTTATTAATAGAAATTCCAACTTTTATTTGATCCGTAAATACAGGTTTCAATGCGGGGTTTCCTGTTGAGAATGAATTATCATTTAAATAAAACTTAAACGGATTTAAACTGCTATAACTTGGTCGCCCAATACTGCGTTTGTAATTTGTATAGATATTTACTTTATCTGAGACTTGATAGCCTAAATTCAGCGTTGGAAACCACTCCAAATAATTTTGATCATTTGTCTGATTAAGTGACACAGATTTTGCTTCAATAATAGTTTTTTCTACCCGTAGTCCAGTACTTAAACTCCACTTCTCTCCACTTGTATCATAACTTATATATCCAGCGTAAACGGTTTCATCGTACTTAAAATCATCTGTATTATCAAGATTTAATATTGTAGTGTTTCCAATAATATCGTTATGAATAATATCACTGCTAGACTCAATATTAGAAATTTTTGCTCCTGCCTCAAAAGATGCTGAGTCACCAATTGGAAGTGAGTAATCAATCTGGGACGTCAAAATTTCTGTGTCTTGGTTAGAATCTGTTTCAAAATGATTATGTTCTAAAAAAGAACCATCCCCAAGAAAATAATCGGTCTCTACATCCTGCCTCCTTCTATAATCATAATTTGTATAATGTGAGTTTATAGATAGTCTTGCTTTATCTTTTTCAAATACATGTACAAAATCAAAATCAAACCCTAAATTATACTTTGAATCCTTAGAAAGGTTTTGTGAATTAAATTCTCCTATTATATCATTATTAGTTGGAGTAATCTCAGTTTTACTTTTTGTTATAAATTTGAAATAAGGCAAGAACTGAGTGTTTGCAGAGAAACTAATAGCATCATTCTTGGATAAATCCCAATCAAAATTCAAGCTGAAATTATGTGTTTCAGACCATGTGTTACGATCTCTTTTAGACTTCCATTGCTCTCCTGGGTAATTAATCACTTCATCATCTAAGCGATCAATTTGCTTGTTATTATAACTATAATTTGCAAATACATTAATTTTTTCACCCTTAAAGTAATTGGTCATTCCATAGTTTGTTTTAGGAAAAACACCTTGTGTGTAATTGCTAAAAATGCTTCCATTATAACCAGTAACAAGGTTTTTAGACATTATTATACTCAATACCACACCACTTTCGGCATCATAACGAGCTGGCGGATTCGTAATTACTTCAACCGATTTAATATTAGATGCAGATGTACCTTCAAGAAGTTCGACAATCTCACTTGCCGAAATATGTACTCTTCTATCGTTTATATATACCGTTGGCGTAGACCCCTTAACTGTTATAGCATTGTCTAACACCAAAACCTGAGGGGTGCTTCTCAAAACTTCAAGCATATTACCTTCACTTAAGGCTGTTTTTTCAACGTTAAACACGAGGCGATCTACTTCGCGCTTTATTGTAGGTTTTTTATAGGTAATTTCAATTTCTGAAAGCGCTTCAATAGATTCTTTTAGAATAATTGATGGTACTTTCAAGTCCCTTGTCAACTCAATATTGTAAAAACCATCCTCATAGCTAATAAAACTAGTCTTAATAATATAACTATTTGGTGTTATATCATTGAATATAAACTGTCCTTCTTCATTAGATGTTGTTCCAGAAATTATAGTAGAATCTTGAACTTTTAATAGTAGAATGTTTGCATAGGCCACAGGATAAGAATTTTCATCTATAACTTCACCTGTAACCGTATATGATTGGCTACACATTAAAGAAGTGCATAATAAAAAAGCAATCAAACAACCGTTTTTCAAACTATAAATTTTGTAATATTTATAACACAAACATATAACATTTACTTAACATTTACCCATGGATATTCTGTAATTATCAATTTAATAAAATATTATTAATGTTAATTAGTTGTTATACCCAAGTAAATCTAATAATCACAGATTCTAAATCTTATAAATTTATGTACTTTTGCAGTCTGGCCGCAAAAGGCCTCAATTTTAGTATACATGAAGAACATTAGAAATTTCTGCATTATAGCACATATTGACCATGGAAAGAGCACACTTGCAGATCGCTTGTTAGAATTTACTGGTACCATAACCGATCGCGAAAAACAAGATCAACTTTTGGATAGTATGGATTTGGAAAGAGAACGTGGTATTACCATTAAATCTCATGCCATTCAGATGGAATATACATATAAAGGAGAGGATTATATTCTTAACCTTATTGACACTCCAGGACACGTCGATTTTTCTTATGAGGTCTCACGATCTATTGCTGCCTGTGAAGGTGCATTACTCATTGTAGATGCTGCACAAAGTATTCAAGCACAAACGATCTCTAATTTATATTTAGCTTTAGAAAATGACTTAGAGATTATTCCAATACTTAACAAAGTAGATTTACCAAGTGCTAATCCAGAAGAAGTTACAGATGATATCGTGGATTTATTGGGGTGTGATCCTGAAGAAGTTATTCATGCCAGTGGAAAAACAGGTTTTGGAGTTGATAATATTTTAAGCGCCGTTATAGATCGTGTACCTGCTCCAGAAGGAAATCCTGACGAATCTTTACAAGCTTTAATTTTTGACTCTGTTTATAACCCGTTTAGAGGTGTAGAGACCTATTTTAGAGTTATAAATGGTTCTATTAAAAAGAACCAACAGATTAAATTTGTAGCAACAGGAAAAACTTATTCTGCTGATGAAGTTGGAACTCTTAAACTGAATCAAGTTGTTAAGAAAGAAATAAAAACAGGTGATGTTGGTTACTTAATTACAGGTATTAAAGATGCCCGAGAAGTAAAAGTAGGAGATACAGTTACCGATGCAAAAAACCCCACGACCAATGCCATTGAGGGGTTTGAAGATGTTAAACCTATGGTATTTGCCGGGATTTATCCTGTTGATACCGAAGATTACGAAGAGCTTCGTAATTCCATGGAAAAATTACAACTCAATGATGCTTCATTAGTGTTTCAACCTGAAAGTTCTGCTGCATTAGGTTTTGGTTTTCGTTGTGGCTTCTTAGGAATGCTTCACATGGAAATTATCCAGGAACGATTAGAACGTGAGTTTAACATGACTGTTATCACCACGGTTCCCAATGTGTCTTACCATGCATTTACTAGAAAACATACAGACCAAATTATAATTGTAAATAACCCAACCGATTTACCAGATCCTTCTGGATTGGATCGTGTGGAAGAACCATATATTAAGGCCACTATCATTACAAAGTCTGATTTTGTGGGTAACGTGATGTCGCTTTGTATTGAAAAACGTGGTGTTATTACTAATCAAACCTATTTAACTACAGAGCGTGTAGAACTAACATTTGATATGCCCTTAGCTGAAATTGTATTTGATTTTTATGACCGATTAAAAACAGTTTCTAAAGGTTATGCTTCTTTTGATTATTCACCAATAGGAATGCGTACTTCAAAACTAGTACGTGTAGATATTTTACTAAACGCACAGCCTGTTGATGCTCTTTCTGCATTAATTCATGCCGACAATGCTCATTATATTGGTAAAAAAATGTGTGAAAAATTAAAAGAGTTAATTCCACGTCAACAATTTGATATTCCAATTCAGGCAGCTATTGGCGCTAAAATTATTTCTCGTGAAACAACAAAGGCCTTACGTAAGGATGTAACCGCAAAATGTTATGGTGGTGATATTTCCCGAAAACGTAAACTTTTAGAAAAACAGAAAAAAGGTAAAAAACGTATGCGTCAAGTTGGAAATGTAGAAATACCCCAAGAAGCTTTTATGGCTGTTTTAAAACTGAATGACTAAGTGTTATTTTGTTGTTTGATTACATAAGTATCCAATAATTATAAAACCAACTCCGGTTAATATTGGAGGTTTCATATTTGCTTTTATACCCATTACTATCATTACAATTCCAATAATGACTAGGAGTATTAATGCTATGTTTTTTAGTTTCATTTCAACACTTCTTTAGTTAATACTGTATGTATTGGTTTTACTATATTGAATTTTTCTTTTTTGAATGTTCAACGATAGCTTTTCCTAAATATACCAACTTCCATCCTTTCTCGATAGATTCGACCTCTTCGTTGTATGATGAAATAATATGAAGCTCACCTTTACTTTCTTTAAGAAACAAAGGAATAATATCTTTATCCTTATTTGTTATTTCAATTAACGATTTATAATGAGCTTTATCCTTTAAATCAACCTCTTGAATACTTGGATGCTTTTTTGTAAGGTCCATTAACGTATTATAATCATCGGTATGAGAAAATAAACCTGCCTTTGGGTTGTTGTTAGGGTCGTTCATTTCTTCTGTAGTGACCAATCTGAAAGACCCATTTTCACCAAAATGCTTGCTAAATTTATCAATAGCAAAATTATTAATACTAGTATTCCCTGTTAAAGCCATTAAATACCCAACGTCATTAAGTTCAATATTATCTAATAAAGTATCAGAATAAATATCAGAATTCAAGGCTTCAAGGCCTAGTTCTTTGGCTTTAGATATATTTTCCTGGTTACTATCTATAAGTACAACATGCCTTCCATTAACCTCTAAGTAATGTCCTAAAATTTGGGAAATTTTGGATGCTCCTACAATAAGAATGCCTTCAGATTTACCTAAGAAGACCCCCACTAATTTTGCAAATAACCGTGCAGTTGTAGCATTAAGTATAACAGTTCCTAATACAATCATAAACACCAGAGGTGTAATATATTCAGCACCTGCAATACCATCTTTAGCTAATTTTAAACCAAAAAGAGAAGCGATTCCAGCAGCAACAATCCCACGAGGTCCAACCCAACTAATAAATAACTTCTCATTTAAATTTAATGATGATTTCCTAGTGCTTAAAAAGACCCCTAATGGGCGAATCACAAATACAACAATTGCAAACAAAATAGCCGTTTTCCAATTATAAATAAGCATCATGTCTTCCATGTTAATATTTGCTGCAAGTAGAATAAACAAAATAGAAATTAACAAAACACTCAGTGATTCTTTAAAATATAAAAGTTCTTTTAAATATGCAGAATTAGAGTTTCCTAACACCATTCCCATAACCACTACCGCAAGTAATCCTGATTCATGAGCAAAGGCATCAGACAATACAAAAACACCTAAAACAGCCGCCAAAGCAAACACATTTAATAAATAATGGGGAATCCATTTTTTATTTATTGAAAAATTAAGTGCATGTGCAAATGTATAGCCAAAGGTAGAACCAAAAAGAATTATTTTTCCAAACTCAATAAAGGCCGTTTTTGTAAATGCACCACCGCCTCCAACGCTTATAAATTCAAAAACAAGTACAGCAACTAAGGCTCCGATAGGGTCAATTAAAATGCCTTCCCATTTTAATACAGCTGATACATCTTTTTTTAATGGAATGTTCCTTAAAATAGGTGTAATTACTGTAGGGCCTGTAACAATTATTAATGCTGAAAATAATAGCGATATCTCCCAGCTAAAATTAAATATAAAATGAACTGCGATTGCCGCTCCTATAAATGTAACTAAGGATCCTAATGTGATTAATTTCGTGATTACCGGGCCAACATTTTTTATCTCATTTGTCTTTAGGGTTAATCCGCCTTCAAAAAGTATAATACTTATGGCAAGAGATACGAAATAAAATAGACTCTCGTCAGGAAATAAACCCTTACCATCTTTATAAATTGGCTGAATCCACTTGGTACCATCTTCTGATAAAAATTCGGCAGCAACAGGCCCAACGAGCAAACCTATAAGTATCAAAGGGAGAATTGCTGGAATTTTTAATTTCCATGCAAACCATTGTGCCAAAATGCCTAGTATAATGATTCCTGCAAGTTCTACCATATTGTTTTTTTGTGAAAATACTAAATAATTACTTCTGTAGAGTTGTCCTTCTACACTTAAGAAGTGCTTTTGGAAATACTTTTCATAGACATATGACCCACTAAGTTTCTTGAAAAAGCAAGCATGTTTTGCACTTCATCAGTGCGTGCAATATGTACGTATTTAAAGATCATCAATGCTTCCCCATTACTTTCAATGTGATGAATTTCGTTTTGTTCCAGAAAATGAATAAGATCATCAGTAAAAAAAGTTCTAATCGCACCTTCATCTACACCGCTCAATTGGAACTTAGATGAAAAACTTGGAAATTTCACAAAATTAATATCCTTTTTTGATCCAGAGAAAACCTTCACTCTATTAAAAATTTTATCAAAAAGTCCTTCCTTATCAATTATAAATCGTGGAATTGGAGCAGGAAGTCGTATTACTTGTACAGTGGTTTGATAGACTTCCAATGCGAGCATAGCACCTTCATCAAACACTATGTCGGCAATCTCCCATTGTGTATTATTTTCTAAATCCTGTCCTTGTAAAGAATTATTTTTCATTTCTATTGGACGTGAATCAAAGAAACTAAAATTCCTTAGATAAGAGGTATTCCAATCAACTTCTCTTTCAAAAGACCAACTGTTTGCAATGGCCATTTTCTGTAATCGAATTTGACGTTGCGTAATTCGTTTTTTTACACGACCAGTGATAATTTTCAAGGCTCTATTATGACTTGTAGAAGCCACATGATTGTCTAACCCAGTTAAGTTTACGTTTCCGCCATTATTTTCATGTATCCGTTTAAAATCAATTAAATTTTCCATAATTGAAAGATCAACTAAACGGGTTTGAGCCATGTCAATACGAACAGTTGACCCCATTGGAATCTCTTCCAATAACTTATCCAACTTTAAGGCATATAAGAAATTAGAAATTCCCTTCAATTTAACATCGTAGGTGCCATTCTCTAAATGATACACTTTCGAACCGGATTTATAAATCTTTTTGAAGAAGGTCAAGAATCCAACTTTAGCCAATAATATTTGTAAAACTAGTGTCACTAGAATACCACCAATAATGCCATAAAGTAAATCGGTAAATAATGTTATGATAAGCGTTGAACATAAGAATAACAACTGTTCCACACCTTGATCATAAGCACGCTTGAAGACCTTCGGTGATGCTAATTTAAAGCCCGTATGTACTAATATTGCTGCCAAGGCTGCTAAAGGCACGCTTCTTAAAACAGGAGCCAATATCAACACAAAAAGGATTAGAAAAATTCCATGATAAAAGTTTGACCATCTGGTCTTAGCGTTGCTATTTACATTTACAGTACTTCTCACAATTACAGTAATGATTGGAAGTCCGCCTAAGGCACCTGAGACCATTGTACTAAGCCCTACTCCAACTAAATCTTTGTTCAAATTGGTAGTCCGCTTGTATGGGTCTAACTTGTCAACAGCACGTGCACTTGCAAGCGTTTCTACTGATGCAATCATTGTAATAGATAATACAGTAAGCCAAAACGCCATTGTTCCTATCATTCCAAAATCTGGATGCATAATACTATCTAGAGGGTTTTCAGGGATATCAATTAGTAATTGTGGACCAACGTTATAAGTGTTTCCTAAAAAAGAAAGGCTTTGTTCATTAAAAAAATCGAACCAGAATACTAATGGTAAAGCCAATAACAACACCCACATTGGAGCTGGGATTATTCTAATAAATTTATGCTTTATTTTTTTGTAAAAAACAAGTGTCAAAATACCAATTAATGCAACTAAAAAAACAAAGGGATTTGCTTCTGGTAGTTTGTAAAAAATATCAAACAAGGTCCCAATGGTCGTGTCTGCATTGGATGTGGTTCCCAATGCATAATGTGCTTGTTTGGCAAAAATAATGACACCAATAGCGGCTAAAATTCCATGCAAAACAGATGATGGCAATAACTTGGCAAATCGACCCATTTTAAGAAAACCCAATATCGTTTGAATGGCTCCTGAAACCACAATAGCGGCCAATACGTAATTTATATTACCATCTAAAGCAACAAGACCTCCCAAAATTACGGCAATCAATCCAGCCGCTGGGCCGTTAATTGCTAAATGTCCGCCTCTAAAGAAGGTTGTTACAACCCCTCCGATAATGGCCGAAAGGACTCCAGCCATAGGAGTTACCTCAGAAGCAACTGCTATTCCTAAGGCTAATGGTAAGGCTACCAATGATACGCTTAAAGCAGCCGAAAGGTCGCTTCTCCAATTTTCTTTTAATCCAGTAAATCCATTAGCTGGGACAGTGTTGTTAGTCTTCATAGTTTGTTTAAAAGGTCAATGAAGGGCTTAATATACGTTTTTCAAAAAAATGAAATCCCTTAAAAAGGTAAAAAAAATTGAAATTTCTCATTCAAACTAGTTTATCATCAGAAAATTAATGAGTTACAAAAAAACTATTACCTAACATAACACCATATTCAACTAGCTAAAATAGTCATTAGTAACTATAAATCAACCTGTTCTTAAAACACAAAATATTCTTAATTAGACCCTCTATTTACTTGAGTTTTTGTTAATTTGCCGTCCATTATGAATTTATATCCTATAAACGCAGGAAATTTTAAGCTTGACGGAGGTGCTATGTTTGGTGTAGTTCCTAAATCCTTATGGCAAAGAACAAACCCCGCCGATAGCAATAACATGATTGATATTGCGGCACGCTGTTTGCTTATTGAAGATGGTAATCGTTTAATTTTAATCGATACCGGAATGGGAAACAAGCAAAGTGATAAATTTTTTGGCTACTATTTCCTTTGGGGAAATGATAGTATAGATAACTCCTTAAAGCAGCATGGCTTTCATCGCGATGATATTACCGATGTGTTTATGACTCACCTCCATTTTGATCATTGTGGCGGGAGTATTCAATGGAATACTGAGCGAACAGGATATGAAACGGCATTTAAAAACGCAACATTTTGGAGTAATGAAGACCACTGGAAATGGGCAAATCATCCAAATAATCGTGAAAAAGCATCCTTTTTAAAAGAAAATATAATTCCAATTCAAGAAAGTGGACAACTTAGTTTTACCAGTCTTCCGCAAGGAAATACTTTATTAAATTCGGAACTTGGTTTCGATATTTTCTTTGCAAACGGACATACTGAAAAGCAAATGATCCCGCTTATTAATTATAAAGGAAAAACAATTGCCTTTATGGCCGATTTACTTCCTACTGCAGGTCACCTACCAATTCCGTTTGTAATGGGCTACGATACAAGACCACTATTAACGCTTAGCGAAAAGGAATTATTTTTAAACCTAGCAGCAGATAAAAATTATTATCTATTTTTAGAACATGATGCCCACAATGAAATAATTACTGTACAGCATACAGAAAAAGGAGTGCGATTAAAAGATGTGCATACCCTAAATGAACTTTGATACATGAAGAATTATTATAATACCTTTTTAGTTACCCTAACTACTATGTGCCTTATGACTTGCAAAGATTCACCTCAGCATAGTACTGATTTTACACAAGAATTTTCGTTTACTAAAGGAATTGAAGGCCCAGCTGTAAATAAAAACGGCGATTTATTTGCTGTTAATTTTAAAAAAGAAGGCACCATTGGCATTGTCAACAATAAGGGTGAAGGAGATGTTTTTCTATCACTCCCTAACGGAAGTATAGGTAACGGCATTCGATTTGATCTGGAAGGAAATATGTTTATTGCCGACTATGTAAACCACAATGTATATAAGGTTGACAAGGGAACGAATACTCCAAGTGTTTGGGCGCACAACCCCAACATGAGTCAACCAAATGATTTAGCAATTAATGATCAAGGTATAATCTATTTAAGTGATCCTAACTGGGAACATAGTACTGGAAATATTTGGATGGTAAATCTACAAGGTGAAATTAGTTTATTAGAGGCTAATATGGGTACTGCTAATGGTATTGAAGTTAGCCCGGATGGGAAAACATTATATGTGAACGAATCTGTACAACGTAAGATTTGGCAGTATTCAATTTTAGACAACGGTACAGTTACTACTAAAAAACTACTCATTGATTTTGATGACTTTGGCCTTGACGGCATGCGTTGCGATAGTCAAGGAAACCTATATATTGCGCGCTACGGTAAAGGAACTGTTGTTATAGTATCTCCTGACGGAAAAATTGTAGATGAAATATCACTTACTGGTAAAAATCCATCAAACATAACTTTTGGAGGGAAGCACGGTAAAACTTGCTTTGTAACCATGGCAGACCGAGGAAATATTGAAACATTCAAAGCGCCTTTTAGCGGAAGCTATTTTAAAAAGATAAATACAAAATAAATTATAAGAAACGAATATGAAAATTTTAAGATTATTTGCCCTAAGTACTCTTGCAATGGCCTTCCTTTCTGGATGTGGTGCCTCAGCAATTTTATCAACACCAATAGAGAATATTGATAACACACCTCTAAAGTTTAATGATTTATCTGAAACCGAAGTTCAATCTTGGGGGCATTTAGATCTCGTAAAAGATACCATTCCAGGAATGAGCGTTAATAAGGCTTATGATGAAATTATAAAAAATAAAAAAGGGAAAACAGTAATTGTAGCTGTAATTGATTCAGGAATTGATATTGATCATGAAGATTTAAATGAAGTTATTTGGATCAATAAAGATGAAATTCCTAATAACGGAAAAGATGATGATAATAATGGTTACGTAGATGACGTACATGGTTGGAATTTTTTAGGCAATGCTTATGATGAACAACTTGAATATGTGCGTTTATTAGCTGCTGGCAACACTAATGATTCTAGATATAATGAGGCAAAAGCTGAATATGATAAAGCTTATGGGAAAGCATCACAGAATAAAATGCAATATGAACAAATCTTGGAGCAGCTCTTAATTGCAGATAAGGCCGTATCTAAGCATTTAAATAAAACAGATTATACAAAAGAAGAAGTAAGCGCAATAAAAACTGAAGATCAATCCTTTCTAAGGCAAATTGGTCTTTTAAAATTTTTGTTTAGCCAAGGATTAGATAGTGTCGCAGATGCAAAGAAAGAATTAAACAGTGGTATTGAGCATTTTACTGAAAGCCTTAATTTTAATTTGAATAAAGACTTTA
>Ga0105356_10003652_pt1 | contig 15045 bp, 11 predicted proteins | sample GOMGulsemesocosm_3_FD_83502 | JGI IMG/M metagenome (GOLD analysis project Ga0105356, IMG submission 83502) | Methane-oxidizing microbial communities from mesocosms in the Gulf of Mexico - GOM9D Gulf of Mexico | ecosystem: Environmental > Aquatic > Marine > Cold seeps | place: Gulf of Mexico...
ATTGCCTGATGCTGAAAACATGGATGGCTTTTATTACGCCAAATTGTTAAAACTCAAATAATAGAAGCAGAAAAGTAGCGCATGAAAATAATCATAGTGGGTGCAGGACAAGTTGGCGGTACGTTAGCTGAAAACCTTGTTGGTGAAAATAACGATATTTCGGTAGTAGACGTAGATGGTGAAAAGCTGCGTGAACTGCAAGATAAAATGGATTTACAAGTCGTTACTGGCCAAGGTGGTCATCCTGATGTTTTAAAAGGTGCTGGCGCTGAAGATGCTGACATGGTTATTGCGGTTACCAGTGATGACGCTACTAATATGATCACCTGCCAAATATGCTCTTCACTCTTTAATACGCCAAAAAAGATTGCCAGAATTCGTTCAAATCAAATATTGAAATATTCTGAACAGCTTTTTCATAAAAAGCATATCCCTGTAGATCATATTATTGCCCCTGAAGAGTTAGTAACGCGAGATATTGCGCGCCTAATTGATTATCCTGGCGCATTGCAAGTATTAGAGTTTGCCAATGGAAAAGTAAGCCTAGTAGCAGTAAAAGCTTACTATGGTGGCTTACTAGTTGGCCATGCGCTTTCAACATTAAGAGATCATATTCCTAATGTAGATACTCGTGTCGCTGCTATATACCGAAATGGTAAACCAATACGCCCTCTTGGTACTACGGTAATTGAAGCTGACGATGAAGTATTTTTCATCGCTGCCAGTATACATATTCGAGCGGTGATGAATGAGTTGCAAAAACTCGAATCAGCTTATAAACGTATCATGATTGCCGGTGGTGGTAATATTGGTGCTGGTTTAGCCCAAATTTTAGAAAAAAATCATCAGGTAAAACTCATTGAACGTTCACCAAAACGTGCTGAGCAATTAACTTCAGAGCTCAATGAAACCTTAGTATTCGCTGGAGACTCTTCTGATCAAGAATTACTGACTGAAGAAAACATTGATCAGTTTGATATTTTTATCGCGGTAACGAACGATGATGAAGCTAATATCATGTCATCACTGCTAGCTAAAAAGCTTGGCGTTCGAAAAACCATGGTCCTTATTCAACGAGATGCCTATATTGATTTAGTCCATGGCAGTACTATTGATATTGCCATTTCGCCACAGCAAGCCACTATCTCTGCGCTATTAACACATGTCAGACGCGGTGCTATCGACAATGTTTATAGCTTGCGCGGCGGTGCAGCTGAAGCCATTGAAATTGTTGCTAAAGGTGATGAAAAATCATCAAAGGTCGTTGGCCGTGCAATCAAAAATATAAAACTACCGCCTGGTGCTACTATTGGCGCTGTTGTTCGTGGTAATGAAGTACTGATAGCTCACTCAAACACCTTAATTAACGAAGAAGATCACGTTATTTTATTTTTAGTTAATAAACGCTACATTTGCGACATAGAAAAACTGTTTCAAGTCAGTGCTATTTACTTCTAAAAGTACTTTTCATAACAACTAACGAAATAAGCTTTGCACGTTAATGCTTTATCCCTTCCCTTTGACATAATTATTTACAGCTAATCACTTATCCTACAATTGATTAGCTGTAATAATCCTCCTTGTTCACATAATATAAAATATTCATTATTTTCACTCGTTAAAACTGACTAGATTAAATCAAGCCCAAAATTTACAAGGATTTTTATGAAAGTATCTAAGGTACTCACTGCCATCACGCTCACATTAAGCAGTATAGCTTTTAGTAGCCAAGCAGAACTCGTTGATAATGCTCAAGACTGGCAAACTTTTGAAACTGAAAATTTCCGTGTCCATTTCACCCCGGAATACCGTCAGTGGGCTTTATCGAGTGCAAGGGAAATGGAGGTTGTTCGCCAACTCATTAAAGAGCAACAAGGCCGTGTTCTCACAGAAAAAGTCGATGCTTATATTATTGACCCGTACAATGCAGCCAATGGCTTTGCCTTACCGCTAAGTCACCGACCTTATATGGCTTTCTTCGCCACGCCCCCCCAATCAGACACTATTATTGCTAACTCTACTGGTTGGCAACAACTATTAGTGCTGCATGAGTATGTTCATCTTGTTCATTTAGGACAGAAGAGCCGCAGTAAATGGCGTAACAATTTAGCTAACTGGTATGATCTTTATGATGCTTCACAAATTAATGAAGAGCGTTGGGTAAGTGAAGGTTATGCCACCTTGCTCGAATCTAAGCTGACCGGTCGCGGTCGATTATTTAATAATCAAGTGGAAGCAATCATTCAGCAATTTGCTCGACAAGGTGCTTTGCCTAGTTATGAGCAACTGAATGCAGGCGATGATAGTTTTATGTCAGGCTCTATGGCTTACCTTGTTGGTGTACGTTATTTAAAATGGTTAGAAGAAAACTACGGCGAAGAGATACTTGACTCCGTTTGGACACGTTGGTCTGGTGTTGAACAGCGCGACTTTGAGAAGGCATTCAAAGGTGTATTCCCAGATACAGCGAAAAACCTTTATCAACGTTTTATTGCTGAATATACCTACAAAGCAATGCAACATGAAGTTCAGTTAACAGTGCAAAGCAATGAGGATAATCGTTCAAAATTATGGTTAGATTTAACCGGATATACTAGTGGTCCAAGTTTAAGTCCGCAAGGTGATCACCTTGCTATTGTAGAAACCCAACGAACAGAAGAAGGTAATACCACCAAGTTAAATATTTACAAAACAAGTGAAAACACAAAAAGCATAGAAGAGTTTGCCAAAAAGTCCAAAGAATTATTAGCAGATGACCCGCAAGACATTGCTGATAAAGCGCCCAGTGTTTTTAAACGTGAAGTCGCTTTTACCTTAAATCAAAGAAACAGTCGTGGTATAAAAAATCCACGTTGGCTTGATAAAGATACTCTTATCTATGGCGCCAGTAGCTTATCGAAGAAAAACAGTTACCACCAAGATCTCTTTTCTTGGCACTTACCAACGAACACAATAAAACAACTGACAAGCAGTGCAAATATTCGTCGTTTTGATATTAGTAACGATGGACAATTTATTATTGCTGAGCGCAGCCGTATTGGTAATTCCCAATTAGTTAAAGTAAGTTTAGCTGCTGAGTCTTTTGGTGAAATAACTGCGGAGCTGACACCACCAAGCCTTGAGCGAGTTTATGATTTCCCGCGACTTCGCCCAACACTTGATGGCTCACCATCGGATAGTTTTGCTTATGTTAGTTCAAGCTTAAATAAAAAATGGCAATTAATAGTTCAACAGCTTGATGATGGACAAGAGCAAATAATCCCTTTGCCTGAAAACTATCAATTTCTCTCTTACCCTGAATGGTCTAAGGATGGCCAATCACTGTATTTTGTAGCGGGTTTAGATAGTGCAACCCGCCTATATAAGTATGACTTTTCAAATAACGTCTTATTGGCTGTGACTTCTGGAGAACAAGTCGTTACTTGGCCTATGGCAAAGGCAGATAATGAATTGCTTCATATGGCGATTAATGCTCAAGGACCCGATGTTTATCAACTTGATTTAAATAAGGCTAATAAGCAGATAATAACAAACACCACTACAAGCTCAGCAATGACTGTTAACTTGGCTGACAAGTTTCAACTTTCTGAAGCGGTTATCGCTGTCGATGAAAGTATTGGCACACAATCCCCTTACGGTATTGGTTCTCAACAAGGGACAATAACTATCGCTGAAAGTATTTATTCAGCCAGTAGCAGCATGTTAGAAGTCGGTTATAAATCAGGTGATGTTCTTTCTCGTTTTGATTGGCAAGTTAATGCTAGTCAAGATATTTTCAGTAACATTATATCTGGTGCATCAGGGGCAGTTCGCTGGCAAGGCTGGCCGGTAAAATTACTGGCTCATGGTTATGTCTTTGACTTGAAAACAGACAAACAAGATAGTGATTCGTTAAACTTAGGAAAAACAACGGAAAAAGGGCTATTACTTGAAGCTCGCTATCCTTATAGCATAGAAACTCTCGCTGTTGATGTATTTGCACAAGTACAAGCATCACAATTTGAAAACCGTCAGCACGCTGATTTTTCTAGTCTGTCTTTCTCTCTCGGTATTGAACAAAGCTGGTCACACGACCAACAAAGCTGGGGGATTTCACAAGCAATAAATGCCCAACTAATTTCAGCGCAAGATGATCTAGCAGAAATTAATGGCAATGACGGTAGTTATACTGGTAGTAATGGTCAAGCTAACTTAAATGCTCATATAGAAGGTATTACCTTAGGTTTTAATTATTTATGGGCACAACGTTCAGAAGACGCTGGTGATATTCTCAGCTTGGGTGGTTACGCTTCAACGCTAATCCAAGAAAAAGCGCACATCAATAAACAACTAGCACCTGAATTAGCGTTTTATCGTCAAATGGGCAATGGCTATCAAGCTTACCAAGCCTATATACCGTTAGGGTTTATAGAGGCCTTTTATACACGCCATGAAATGACTAAACGAGATATTATCGATAGCTACGGTGTGAAAGGCTCACTGAATAATGACTTTGGTTTTACTGGGATTACCAATATAGCCATTAATTATGGCATCGCACAAGTTAATCCAGAGAATGAAAGCTCAGATACCCAAGGCTGGGTAGCACTGAGTTATAAATGGTAATTAAGACTTTGAAAAACTTTTGATTTAATCAAGTTGTATATATAACAAGCCATATATATACAACTTAAGTACCTATGAACGCCAGAAGGCAGGAGTAAATAGAACAAGCAGCGTAAATATCTCTAAACGACCAAACAACATGGCCATGATTAATACCCACTTACTCATATCATTAATCGAAGAAAAGTTAGCCGCAACCTCCCCTAACCCAGGACCAAGGTTATTAATACAAGCAGCTACCGCAGTAAAGGCTGTAATATCATCCATGCCGGCTGCCAAAAGCAATAACATACAAATAACAAACACAGCTGCGTATGCAGAAAAGAAGCCCCATACAGCTTCAACAACACGGTCAGGTAAAACTTTTCGACCTAATTTAATACTAAAAATAGCCTTAGGATGCACAAGTTTGTTCAATTCACGTAGGCCTTGTAAATAAAGCAATACTACCCGTACTACTTTCATACCGCCGCCAGTACTACCCGCACAACCACCAATGAAACTTGAAAAAATTAGGAGCATAGGCAATAACGTTGGCCAATCAGCAAAAGAAGTCGTTGCAAACCCCGCTGTCGTACTAATAGAAACAGATTGGAATAGTGCTTGATCTAATGCTTGATCAGCATCTTGGTATGTACCTGTGCTTAAGAGTACGATAAAACAAATCAAAGTCAGCACTATCTGAATACCAATAAATACCTTGAACTCAGGATCATAGAAATAACTCTTTATCGATCGGCTTTGCACTGCGGCATAATGCAATGCAAAGTTCACACCTGCAATCAGCAGAAATGTTACACAAACTAAGTTAATGGTTGGACTATTAAAATAGCCCATACTGGCATCATGGGTTGAGAAACCACCAATCGCAATGGTTGAAAAGGCATGGCAAATAGCATCGAATCCCGACATACCGGCAAGCCAATATGCTAACGCACAGGCAATGGTTAACCCTAGATATATGTACCATAAGTGTTTTGCGGTATCAGCAATGCGGGGCGTCATCTTTGAGTCTTTTACTGGACCAGGCGTTTCCGCTCGATATAACTGCATCCCACCAATACCAAGCATAGGCAATACGGCAACGGCCAAAACGATTATCCCCATACCACCTAACCACTGTAATTGCTGGCGGTACCATAAGACTGCGTGCGGCAAATCATCAATATGATTTAAAATAGTTGCCCCTGTGGTAGTCAACCCTGAAAAGGATTCAAAGAAAGCATCAGCAGTAGAGAGATTGGGTTGTTCTAATAACATCAGAGGAATAGCGGAAAAACTAGCTAATACAAACCAAAAGAGCACAACAATTAAAAAGCCCTCTCTGGCTTTCAGGTCTGTTTTTTCGAGACGGTTAGGATACCAAGCTAAAAAACCTGTACAGATACACCACAGAAAAGCCAGAATAAAAGGTAAACCACCACCATCGCGGTAGATTAGTGAAATTAATGCAGGAGGTAGCATGGTCACACTAAGTAACCCAACCAATAAGCCTAAAATTCGGATAATATTTTTATATTGCACGTTTTATTTTTCTTATTCGATTTATTATTCGATAGTCGTTAACTTTAATTGCCCTGATGACAATGTGTGTAACTTATCTTGCATTAAACCCAATTTCTCTATTGGAATGGCGAGTCGAAAAATGACTGTTTGTTGATAGTCCTGAGTGATAACTTGACCTTCAATTTGCCTAAGCAAATGCAAAACATCATCTATTTGGCTATATTGACATGCTAAGGTTTTATGCACCATAGCTATTTTAATTTTTGACTGTAAAAATGCTAATGCTTGGCGAACACTACCACCATATGCTCTTTGTAAACCACCAGTGCCTAATTTAGTACCTCCAAAATATCGAACTACAATTGCGCAAACATGGCCTATGCCACCGCCTTGTAATGCCAATAACATTGGTTTCCCCGCGGTGCCTGTCGGCTCGCCATCATCAGAAAAGCCATAACCTTGACTATCATCGGCCGCTTTTGTGAGAAAAGCAGAGCAATGATGACTAGCTTGCGGGTGAAGCTGCTGCAGCTCTTTTAACATAGCTTTGGCTTGGGCAATATTGTCACAAGGCCGAAGGTAGCAGATAAATCGACTACGGTTAACAATGCTTTCATCTTCAACATCGTTAACCGCAATTGCGTAAGATTTAGTCACAATAAATTTTACTTCTCTGAAATAGGGTTTGTTGATCTTTCACTTTGTAACTCTGTTGCACTTGAAGAAGATGATAATCGAGGCGCTTCATTCAATATTTTGTTGTTCCAAATGCGAATGAAGCAACAAAGAATGACGCTTTTTCAAGGCAACCCGAAGGGCGATGGCTAATTTTCAACCTAACAGCGTTGAAAATCATTAAAGTAGAGTGACTACATAGCACTCTTTTCGCCTTGTTAACTTAAAAATTAGCCTATAGCAGAGACTAAAATAAAAGGTCAACAGACCCTAGCTTAAGCCTAAATCTCTAGTCATATTCTCATTGTGTGATTGATGCACAATAATATTATCTTCAATGCGTATACCACCAAAACAACGCATTTCATCCACATTTTGCCAGTTAACTTGATCCCCATTAGCCGATGCTTTTAAGTCTGCTAATAATGAATCAATGAAATATAAACCAGGCTCGATAGTAAAAACTTGGTTTGCTTCTATCATACGTGACGTTCGTAAAAATGGATGTTCTGCTGGCGTATTTACATGGGTTCCACGTTCATCAGCCATAAAACCACCAACATCATGTACTTGTAAACCTAAATGATGACCTAAACCGTGTGGGAAAAACGTCGAAATGATGCCTGACTCTACAGCCGTATCGGCATCAACATTGATAAAGTTAAAATCACGCAACACCTGTCCTATGGCTCTATGTGTTTCTATATGAAGATCAACATAACTCACTCCTGGCTTTAATCCAGCGACAGCATTAAGCATCAGCTTATCCATACGGGCAATCAATTCAGCAAATTTATCATTTTTATATGAATAGGTACGGGTAATATCTGCAGAATAACCATTAAAATTAGCACCCGCATCGATGAGAAATGATTGATGTACTTGTGGTGTCATCTTATCCAAAGACATGTAGTGCAAAATGGAGCAATTTTTATTTAAGGCTACAATATTACCGTATGGTGTGTCATTCGTGCCATAACCTATAGACTTAAGATACGCATGTTGAATATCGTATTCACTATCTCCTTGTAAGAAGGCATTACGAGCCGCTTGATGCGCTTTTACTGCCAAAGTATTCGATTGGCGAAGACACTCGTGTTCATATTTACTTTTATAACCACGATGATAATGAATATAGTTAAGTAATGGCTCAGGGTTAATGGTATCAAACCCTAGTGCGGTAGCAACTTCAATATGGCTACCAATATAAGCAAAGCCCTTTTTGTCATAAGGTAATAACTGATCAACTTCGCTGGCATTGGTTAATATTTTTATCGTAAAAAATTCGCCCCAATAGCTCTCTGCTAAAGGCGTTACCTTATGCCAGAAATCAACTGGTTGATAATAAATAAGTGTTGGTTTGTCTTCACCATTAACCACCAACCAAGAATTTGGAATATCGATTAATGGTAGCCAATATTTAAAGTGAGGATTTACTTTAAAGGGATAACAGTTGTCATCAAGGAAGGCCTTAATTTCTTGTCCAGAATGAATAACTAAACCTTCTAGGTTTTCACGTGAAAGTACCGATTTGGTCATCTGTTGCAATTGGGCAATATGAGCTGGATATTGGCTAGCCAACTTAGCATTAAGTGTTGTCATGTATTCTGTCTCCGAAAAACGGCCATCAAAAATTTCACTCATAATAGCATATCCCTTAAAATCCATGCTATTGACAAGAGAAAGGTCCATTTTAAATGTACTACATTTGTGCATATAACTTTGCAAAACTATGAGACTAAAGAGCCTTTATCTTTAGCTGTTAACTAGTAGTCAACTAATCACCAATGCTCATATTAATGACTTGCTCAAAAATCTGACTGACCTGCCCCGGTTTATGCTGATAAATCTCTTGATATGCCAAAACACTTTTTACGTAATTACGAGTCTCTTTAAAGGGAATAGTTTCTATCCAAATATCTGCTGGCATAGCATGACTGTCCTTTAACCATCGTTTTACTCTATAAGGTCCTGCATTGTATGAAGCTGTAGCAAGAACCTGATTTCCTTTATTTTTATCCAGAAGGTTACGTAAATACTTTGTTCCTAATTTAATATTATTATCGGCATTGTACAAATACTGTCGACTGACACTACCTCGCTTTAATTGCTTTGCCGTATTGGGCATAATCTGCATTAAACCTTTAGCTCCAACCGGTGAACGAGCATCTGTCATGAACGAACTTTCTCTTCTGGCGATTGCAAAAGCCCAAGCAGGGTTAATTTCTTGCTTTTTCGCATGCTGGTTAATCTTCTTATCAAATGCTTTTGGAAATCTCAATTCAACATCATCCATATAGCCAACTTTTGACAAGGTGAATATTGCTCGGTCAAACCAACCATTTTCGTTAGCAAGTTTTGCGGCGACTAATTTTTCACGCTTATTGAGCTGTGTCAGCCAATAACGCCACTCTCTACGTGCTTTGACATAACGACCTAAATAATAAAATTCAAATGCCCGCTTAGCTGAAGGATGCAACAATATTGCATTTTTCTCCTGGTTAGTAATCGCCAACGGATTGTCTTGTAAACTAACAGGGGTTTCTAAATAACTCGCAGCCAAAAAACCATAATAATGACGTTTATTTGATAATTCGTTCATTACATCTTGACCATGTTCCAAATCATCCGTTGCGATCAATGCCCTTGCATACCAGTAGCGCCATTGTAATTTTGCTTTATATTTTTCAGGCATTGTTGCCAACTCTTGCAAGACCAATTGCCAATTTTGCTGCTTTAATACTTCCGTTAATTGCCACTGCATAATATTGCTGTCTATATTAAGCGGGTCTAATTTTTCTAACCAATTTCTCGCTTTAGGATGGTTTTTACTCGCTAAAGCCACTGCAAACTTTGCAACTATTTGCTGATATTGGTTTGTTGAAAAGGTAAATTCTTGCTGCGCCTTTTTAAAGCTGGCTAATGCTTTATCAGGATCACGCCAGATTAAGCGTTTGATACCATAAGTATATATTTGACTTTCTTTTGCCGATTTTTTAATAAATTTATGTTGTCTCGTTACGTTTGCAGGATCACGTCTTACTTGATGCCATAGTCGCCCTAAATATTGCTGCTTTTCTGGCAATAGATTTGTTAAATAAGGAATTAAGGTATGTTTTCCCCCATCTGCAGCTAACCCTATTCGTTGCCATACGATTTCATCGGTTCTATAACCAGCTTGTTGCCACTGTTTAATTATCGGGTCACACACTTTATCTAACGATTTACCCACTAACCATAACTTTGTAACTTGAGGTAATACAACGCTTGCGGGTAGACCTGCCTCTAAAGAGAAATTGAGCTTGTGGCAAGTAAGCACATTATTATGACTACCTTGATAAAATTTAAGGAAAAGTGCGCCTTCATTTCTTTTGGCTAAAAACGTTAGCCATGCTTTCCTTAATGGCCAATCCAATGGCGAATGCTGATATTTTTCTAAAAAAGTGGCTATTTCACCAGCTGAAGATAGCTGCATTTTTTCCATCAAACGGCGTTGGTCTAAGTAAGGCTGTAGTGGGTAGTAATACAACTGGTTATATAAACTTCGGTACTGTTGAGAATTACTTTTCGCTAATAATTTTTCAGCTTTTAAAAATATTCTTTGTTGTCCAACATCTGTCAATATTTGCAAACTATCGTCTGGTTGCGCAATAGTCATTGATGTATGTGCACAAACAAACAGTAATATAACCTTTAGAATACTTTTCACTAGTACCTCTGGAGTCGGTATTAAAAATAATAGGGAGATAACATGCTAAGTTATTTCGATAAATTGAGTATAGCTGAAGCCATTTTTTTATACGTTGATCTCGCTTTATTTCTTATGTTGAAATATCTATATCCATATTACTTTAAAATGCAGGATTCAGCTGGAATTAGAAACTCCTTTAGGTAAGGCATTGATTGAAGAGAATAGTTATTCTATTGTCGAAATCAATAACGTAACATAAAGCGTTTCTAAACCAGCCCTGCGGGGATGCCTGAGCAAATCATGGTCATCGTAGCCTATCTTTTTAAGGGAACAACCCTTAATAAAAAGAAGCGCCTTGAACATGAATCGCTCAGATATCCTGAAACACGCATTTTAAGGTATCACGGGTATAAACAAGGTATAATTATTTATAAACTAATTTTGCTAATGTACACCTGATGACTACTACTATTTTTCAACAAACTGATCATACCTTAGATGCTATTGGACTACGTTGTCCTGAACCTGTGATGATGGTTCGCATGAATATTAGAAAAATTGCTAGCGGTGAAACATTGCTAATAAAATGTGATGATCCCTCCACTGCTAGAGACATTCCAAGTTTTTGTCGTTTTATGGAGCATGAATTACTGGCTAAGCAAACAGACACACTCCCTTTTTTATACGTTATTAAAAAGAATTGATATACCCAAGCTGAAACCTGTATCTTCCTGTAGTTTGGGTATAAGTGTAAGTAAGTATTTCTCCGTGGAACTTTCACCTTGTTATATTGCCCTATATACCTAGTGACAGTTATTACACATGGAGCAATATATGATGACCAACTTTAGTAATAAAAAATTCCTTTCATTTTTACATAGTAACAAAAAATTTCTTATTTTCATCCTGTTGATGTCAGTTTTTAGAAGCGCTGTCGCCGATTGGTACTCCGTTCCCACAGGCTCAATGAAACCCACAATTCAAGAAGGTGATCGTATAATTGTTAATAAAATAGCCTATGATGTCCGCTTACCTTTTACTGATATTTCACTACTTTCAATTGCTACACCTAAACGCGGTGAGATTATCGTATTTGAGTCTGATGCTGCAGATTTAAGGTTAATTAAACGTGTCATTGGTTTACCTGGCGATATCGTTGAAATGAATAATGAACTTATTAGGGTCAACGGACAGGATTTACCTTATAAAGATTCAAAAACCTATATTTATCAAGCTAATTCAGCAGAAATTACTACCTCAACAGAAAAAATCGACAATATTCTACACTCAATAGACATCGATAACTCTGCGAGTAATCGGCTCAGCAATTTTGCTCCCGTCACCGTTCCTGTAGGTCATTATTTAGTACTGGGCGACAACCGTCGACACAGTGCTGATTCTCGTGTTTATGGCTTTGTTCCTCACCAAGAGTTGCGTGGAAAGGCTACTGCTATTGCATTTTCTGTTGATTACGCTAATTATTATCTTCCTCGCTCAGATCGTTTTTTTCTAGATATTTATGATATCTAAAGATCACTTATCTTTACCAAAAAAATCCCCAATACCTTCTGGATTGGGGATAATAGTTTTAGCCTTACAACAAAAATTAGGCTGGAACTTGTGCTTTTTTCAACATAACAAACAATTCATCTTTTAACTTAAGTCTTTGTTTCTTTTTGCCTTCTAAATATTCATCACTTGTGTTCTCTACACCCTGCTCTATTCGGTTAACTTCGTGGTCAACTTCATGATACTCAGTGAATAATCGCGCAAAGTGATTATCATTCATTTTTAGGTGACGTATCTCATCCGTTAGATCTGGAAATTCGTGATGTAAGTCATGTTTTTCTAAGGTCATATTTTTCTCCAAAAGTAATTATTAATATTTTATTAAATAGCGCACTTAATGCATTTAGTTGTATATGGTAGTGCCGATAGTCTGTCTGGGTTAATCGGTTCATCACACTCAATGCAATGACCATATAAACCATCAGATATCCGTTTTAAGGCTGATTTAACTAGGCTTAACTCCAGCTTTGCTTCGTGATGAATTTCATCTAACACACCATCATTTTCAGTTTCTGTTGCTTGTTCAGAAAAATCTTGTGATCTACCTTTATGAAAGTCAGCTTCTATCGCAGTAATTCGCTTCGTTAATTGTATTAATTTATCTTCTAATAATATCGTTATCTCTTGGCTTGGCATAACCAGCTCCTTATTGGTCGGTATTTATACTAATCAAACTGACTAAGTTATTTCTATGTACTAATTATTGAATATCAATATCTGGCTATTGCTCAATCAAGCGTCTTTATCTTGAAAGTTGACTGCCATTAAAATTAGATCCATTAGTTAGTTTAATTGGTATTATTTATATTTCCCCTTACATTCACCTTACGCCTATTTATGTTCTTGTTGTTGATCTAGCTCAAATTTTGAATGTCATTTATTAAATTTATATCACTCGAATTTTGGGCACAAAAAAAGGCCATGTTGCCATGACCTTTTTTATTTTTACGCTAGCTTATTTTTACTGTAAGACAGATATGTCTGCAATGGCAAAGAAGCTATTTCTAATTTCATTGAGTAAAGTTAAACGGTTTATCTTAACCGCTTCATCATCACTCATTACCATAACACTATCAAAGAAAGTATCTATCGGCGCTTTAAGCTGAGCTAGTTCAGAGAGAGCCGCTTGGTAATTTTTATCAGCCATTAACGGTGCTACTTTCAAGTTTATTTCTTGATAGATTTTAGCTAAATCAAGCTCGGCTTCTTCTGTTGCTAAATCAGTATTAAACGATTGATAAAGCTCACCATCGAATTTAGCTAAGATGTTGCCAACACGCTTATTAGCAGCAGCAAGTGTTTCAGCTTCTGCTAATTCACCAAAGAAAGTTACCGCTTTTATACGCTTTTCAAAATCCAACGGTGCACTTGGTTTTTTAGCTAACACAGCTTGAATTACATCAACGCTAATACCTTGTTCTTGATAAAAAGCACGGAAACGACCCATAACAAACTCAAGTACATCATTGGCAGTATTATCATTAACTAGTTTATCGCCAAATAATTCAATGCTCTTGTTTATTAACGCAGAAAGGTCTAAATCAAGTTGTTTTTCAATGATGATACGAATACTACCAATAGCAGCTCTTCGCAAGGCAAACGGGTCTTTATCACCTTTAGGCGCCTGATTAATGCCAAAGATACCTACTAAACTATCTATCTTATCACTAATAGCAACGGCACAGCCAATATTGGCTTCTGGTAAAGAGTCACCAGCAAAACGTGGACGGTATTGATCTTCCAATGCTTGTGCAATATTTTCGTTTTCACCATCATGTAATGCATAATACTTACCCATAGTGCCTTGCACTTGTGGGAACTCTAGCACCATATCTGACATTAGGTCTGTTTTACTCAGCAAACCGGCACGATAAGCATCTTGTGCATTCTCGTTTAATTGCTCAGCAATGAACTGAGATAACGTTGCGATTCGCTCAGACTTTGCTTTCAATGTACCTAGTTGCTTTTGAAATAAAACTGACTCAAGACTTACTAATCTTGATTCCAAACTTTGTTTTTTATCTGTGGTAAAGAAAAACTCAGCATCTGCTAAACGTGGACGAATAACTTTTTCATTACCAAAAATCACTGTATTTGGATCTTTAGATTCAATGTTAGCAACAAAGATAAATTTATTAACTAATTGACCCTGCTTATCTGTGACTGGAAAATACTTTTGATGATCTTTCATCGAATAGATTAACGGCTCAGCAGGCACATTTAAGAAATCTTCATCAAAGGTTCCAACTAAAGTAACTGGCCACTCAACTAATGCTGTCACTTCATTAAGTAACTCTTCATCAATTAACGCAACAGCATCAATATCATCAGCGGCTTGTTTTATTTGAGCAACAATTTTGTTTTGTCTTTCATCAAAGTCTACTTCTACATAGGCTTTAGCTAATTCAGCTTGGTAATCATTAGCATGATTAATCGTCACTAAACCTTCATGGTGGAAGCGATGACCTTGTACTTGATTACTTGAGCTAACCCCAAGAGCCTCTCCGGCAATAATATCACTACCAAAAAGCATAGTTAATGTTTGTACTGGGCGAATAAACTGAGTACGCTCAGCTCCCCAACGCATAGGTTTAGCAATAGGTAGTTTATTTAATGCTGTCGTTACCATAGCTGGTACTAGCTCAACAACAGCTTTACCCGTTACAGTGGCACGGTGAAGTAACCATTCGCCCTTGTCGGTAACTAAACGCTCGGCTTGATCAACCTCTATACCATTCGAACGAGCCCAACCTTGTGCCGCTTTACTAGCATTGCCAGCATCATCAAAGGCTACATTTACTGCCGGACCACGTTTTTCTACTATTTTATCATCCTGTTTTTTAACCAAATCAATAACTTGAACAGAAAACCGACGTGGTGTAGCAAACCATTTAATATCGCTATACGTTAAACTATGGCTATCTAGCTGGCTCTTTATGTTGTCATAAAAAGCCGTTGCTAATGTTTTTAATGATTTAGGTGGTAACTCTTCAGTACCA
>Ga0105356_10003656_pt1 | contig 15039 bp, 8 predicted proteins | sample GOMGulsemesocosm_3_FD_83502 | JGI IMG/M metagenome (GOLD analysis project Ga0105356, IMG submission 83502) | Methane-oxidizing microbial communities from mesocosms in the Gulf of Mexico - GOM9D Gulf of Mexico | ecosystem: Environmental > Aquatic > Marine > Cold seeps | place: Gulf of Mexico...
TGTGAAGTTTTTTTTTTCATTTTTCATAGCAAATAATTTCTATCAAATATACAGAGAATATTTAAACTCACATCATTATTCAAACTAAAGAACTCACTCTTAGACGGATAAAACCAACAACCAATTCACCCCTCCTAATTACTAAGTTTAGATAAACAATCTCTTTTCTTGTAAATGTCCATTCTTGTCAATCTTTTTATTTTTTTTCAGCCCTAAAACTCTTCTAAATTTTCAAAAATCAATCAATTTATCATCAACGAAACTGCCCTCTTTACTTTAAGAAAAAAATCATTCTATTTTATTTCAAATAGTTAGTATATTTGTATAAATTTCTAACGAATGAAAATTATCATTGCTGGAGCTGGGGACGTTGGTTTTCACTTGGCTAAATTACTTTCCAACGAATCACAAGACACCTATGTTATTGATTCAGATGCTAAAAAATTAAAATACATTGATGAACATTTGGATGTAATTACTCTAAAAGGTGATGCTACATCTTTGATATCTTTGAAAGAAGTGGGCATTCAAAATGCCGATTTACTTTTGGCTGTTACAGAGTCCCAAAACACAAATTTAACGGTAGCTGCACTCAGCAAAAAACTAGGTGTCAAAAAAACGATTGCTAGAATTTCTAATACCGAGTTCTTAACAACCAAAGAAATTAATTTTGCAGAAGTTGGAATAGATTATATGATTTCACCAGAATATTTAGCTGCAAATGAAATTGAGACCTTATTACATGAATCTGTTTTTAATGATAAAATTGAGTTTGAAAACGGTGCTATAAATATACTTGGAGCACGACTTTCTTCTAAATCTCCATTGATAAATAAAACGGTACAACAGGCCAAAGAGGAATTTTCTGATATTGATTTTATTACCATTTCTTTAAAAAGAGAAAACACTGTTGAAACAATTATTCCACGTGGTAATACGTATTTCAGACATCACGATCAGGTTTATTTTTCTGTGCCAGCAAATTCTGTTGATAAAATATACCAATTAATCGGGAAGCGTAAAATCGGAATTAAAGATGTAATGATTCTAGGTGGTAGTAAAATTGGACAAGCCGCCGCCAAAGGACTATGTAGCAATAATTTAAATGTGAAATTAATTGAAATAAAACGTGACAAAGCATTTGAATTGGCTGATAGCTTATGTGATTCGCTGATTATACAATGATATGGTAGAAATGTAGAGATTTTAGAAGAAGAATCTATTTCCAAAATGGATGCTTTTGTTGCCGTTACTGGAAATTCAGAAACAAATATCATGTCTTGCTTAGTTGCAAAATCTAAAGGTGTAAAGAAAACAATTGCCTTGGTTGAAAACATGGATTACATCAATATTTCTCAAACCATAGGAATCGATACTTTGATCAATAAAAAACTTTTAGCTGCAAGTGCTATTTTTAGGCATGTTCGAAAAGGAAAAGTATTGGCTTTAGCTAATTTGCACAATGTTGATGCCGAAGTTTTAGAATTTTTTGTTAGAAGAAATACCAAAATCACCCAACATCCTATCAAAGACATCAATCTTACTAAAAAAGCTGTTTTTGGAGGTGTTGTTAGAAAAGGAGAAGCTTTAATGACCTTTGGAGATTTTCAAATTGAAAAAGGAGACAGAGCCATTGTCTTTTGTTTACCAGAAGCCATAAGTGAAGTTGAAAAACTATTTAACAATTAATTATTCTGATTCAATATTTTATAAATCATTACAATGCGTAACTTAAATTTTAAAATTGTAATCAGTTTTTTAGGGCTTACAGCCATCTTAAATGGTGTGTTTATGTTACTAGCAACTCCATTTAGTCTATACCATCACGAAGAAGCTGCAACAGGAATTTCTATTGCTGGAATTATTACGATTATCTTAGGGTTTTTAATGTGGTACTTTAACAGAAATGCTCCTAAAAATTTACAAAAAAGAGAAGGATATATAATTGTTACTTTAGGCTGGTTGGCTTTGACACTTACCGGTGCACTTCCCTATTTAATTACAGGTGCCATTCCTAATTTTGTTGATGCCATTTTTGAAACTATTTCAGGATATTCAACCACTGGATCTTCTATTTTGACAGATATTGAGTCTCTTCCAAAAGGGATTTTATTTTGGAGAAGTGCGACACATTGGATTGGTGGTATGGGAATAATTGTACTTACTATAGCCATATTGCCTTTGTTAGGAATTGGAGGTATGCAATTGTTCATGGCAGAAGCTCCTGGACCTTCTACAGATAAAATGCATCCAAGAATTACACAAACGGCAAAACGCTTGTGGCTAATTTATGTGTCTTTGACCTTGACTGAATTTTTCCTTTTAAAAATAGCAGGAATGACATGGTTTGATGCTATCAATCACGCCATGGCAACAATGAGTACTGGTGGATTTTCTACAAAAAATGCAAGTATGGCTTATTGGAATCACATGCCAATTATTCAATACATTGTTATAGCATTTATGTTTATTGCAGGGACGAATTTTATATTGACTTACTTTGCTCTTAAGGGAAGAATTCAAAAAGTTTTTCAAAATGAAGAATTTAAATATTACTTTTTTGGAGTCATTGGGTTCAGCCTCTTAATTACTGGATTGATTTATTTTTCACAAGATCCGACTTTAAAAACCTCTATTTTCCACCCTATGCCTTGGGGAGCTTTTGAAAGTGCTTTTAGGCATGCTACTTTTCAAGTAGTTGCAATTGTTACCACAACGGGTTTTGTATCTGCCGATTATACTATGTGGAGCTCTTTGGCCATGATGCTTGTTTTTTCTCTTTTTTTAATAGGAGGATCAGCTGGGTCTACCAGTGGTGGCGTAAAAATTGTACGTCATATTATTATGATTAAAAATAGTATCTTAGAATTTAAAAAATTATTGCATCCAAATGCCATTATCCCTGTACGCTACGATGGCAAAGGAATTTCAAGAATTATTGTTTTTAATATACTCTCTTTTTTTGTACTCTATATGCTCATATTTATTATGAGTGCAATCTTACTGACCTTCATGGGACTCGATTTCATTTCTGCCATCGGGGCAGCAGCTTCTTCTTTAGGGAATGTCGGTCCAGCTCTAGGCTCTTTAAGTCCTGTTGATAATTATGCGCATTTATCAGATACTGCTAAAATTTTCTGTTCCTTTTTAATGTTAATTGGTCGTTTAGAATTATTTACTGTATTGATACTCTTTACTCCATTTTTCTGGAGAAAAAGTTAACTTTTATCATCTTTTCTATTAAAGTTTATAACTACTTTTTTTCCGCTTAAAATTAATTAGTACGACATGAACCAATTTGGAATTAAAATTACCATCCGCTCTCTATTCTACCTTAGGGGGCCTAATTGGAATATCAAATAATAAACCATGTAAAAACAAAATTTATTTTTTACATGGTTTAAACTCTATATAGATCAATAATTCTTCAAAATTTTATTGATTATACCGTTAATAAGACACTAACAAAGACCTCTTACAGGAATCTCCCTTTACCTTCATTAAAATTTCTACTAACCTTTTGCATTAAGAAAAATTAGTGAATTTATTGTCTCACGTTGATAACGATTCTAGGATGCCTACTAGCTTTCCAAGTTCGACTACTAAGATATCTTACTGTGCTAGCAGATCCAGTTCCTGTGTCAACATCATCTACAGCTAGCCGTACAGATAACTGCCCGTCAGTATCAGACATAATTAAATCGGTTACTACATATTCATGTCTTATTTGTTTTTGCCCAGATGTACCTATTAAAAATGGAGATGTATAAGTTGTAAAAGGAATGCTTGCAGAAGCAGGTTCATTATTACCTGTTATTGTTAAATTATCCCAACTGTCATCTGTTACATGATACAGTTTTTGAGTACTTGGTACATTACCAAATGCCGTTTCAACATTTTTCCAATTAGAAGTTTCGTTCAACGTTGTTAATATAATTGTTGCATCTAAGATTTTACTTGGATCTATTCCTTCTGCAGCATAATCAAATTTCAAAAAGCTTTCAGAACTCCATAAGCCGTTAACGACATCATTCCCTGCCGCTAAATACTGTTTATGACTATTTCCTGCTGGATTTCCATAATTATTATCAGCATAATCAGAACCAGGCGCACCAATAGTTTGCGCATCCATTGCGGCAATTAATGTATATTCTGTTCTAAGAACTTCGTCATCAGTTATTTTTAAATTATGAACAAAATTTTCTGTATCAACACTAAAAAAATCTTCATCTACATTTGCTATGGTAAAAATTAAATTTCTATAATCTTCAGTAACAATCGTATTAACAGGTGTCACTTCAACTATTAACTCTTCAGTTCCAACATCAAAAGGAATAGTAACAACGCCTCCAGACTCATCATCTAAATTGAAATTTGTTCCAATTACAGCATCACCACTTAAAACAAGATCAAATGTTCCTGCTACTGTAGCTGCTTTTGAAAACAGCACTTTAAATTGATAAACCTCTGTATCCGTTTCATTTAAAACCCCTTTAGATTTCTCAATACTAAGTATCCCAGGAGGAGGATCATTATCTGTAACCCTTACTACCAATAAAGAATCTATACGTTGTTCTGCTATTTGTGTATTTCCAGTATAGGTCGTTTCTGCAATAAAAGCACCAGCGCCTTCTAGGTTAGATAATTTGTATCTCACTTTATAATTTGGATGCCATATAAGATCATTATCTGTTACTGATATATTTATATCTAATTGACTTTCACCTTCTGGAATAGTAAAACTTGGACCAGTATTACCGGTATTATCTGTAAAAACTATATGACCAGCATCCTCTTCGTTTTCAAAAACTTCAAGATTAAAAGTAACGTCATTAAAAAGTACTTTTGAGGCTTTTAAACTTAGTTCTGATCTAGTTTCTCCTTCATCAAGTAATAATTCCCTAATCGAAAACCCAATAGCAGCTTTAGGTTCTGTATCTACTCCAAACCTGCTATCATCAGTATCTGTTTCACAGCTGACAAAAGCGCATAAAACGGACAGGCTGCATATTAACAAAAACGAATTTCCCTTAAAGTTATTTGATATTTTATATTTCATAATTTATGTGTTTTATTATTATCTATATCCATTATTACTCGGATCGGTATTCAAAACATCTGGATTTTGACTTATTTCAATCAAAGGAATAGGATGTAATACATTATGGGCTTGAATAGTAGCAGCAGGAAAATAATCTCTTGATGTAATAAAATTTAGTGGATTGAGGCTCGTTAAATCTACACCTGTTTGTCTAACCGTTTCAATATAAACACCCCATCTAATCAAATCATTACGCCTAACACCTTCAAAGCACAATTCCCAACTTCTTTCTTGACGTATCGCTTGTCTAAAATCATCACCAGAACCACCAACTAAATCAATTCCTACATCAGAAGTGTTAATATCTAAAGCACGCGCTCTTCTTTTTACTTGATTAATAGCATCGTAAGCCATATTAATATTCGTACCAGCAGGTAATGTCCCTCCATTTTCAAGTGTTTCGTTAATACTTTCTGCAAACATTAGCAAAACATCTGCATACCGTAAAACAGGCCAATTCATGCCTTCATCATTTCTATCTTCAGAAATAGGGTTCATTAAATACCTTCTAAACTTTCCAATTCCATAGGTTCTTGGATCATTTACTGGAACAAACTCACTATTATTATTTATTTTAAATGCGGCAACAGACCAATCTCTTCTCAAATTATCTTGAGAGTCAAAAGATTCATAAAAAGTTGGTAAAGCATAAGCTCTTGGAGCACCTCTATTATAAATTGAATTCTGATGTGTTAATACGCCGTACCAAGATCCTATACGACTATCATCACTTGAGGTTATACCTGCTGCTCTTGAAAAGTGAATTTCAAACATACTTTCTTTTAAGTCGAAAATTTTATCAGCTAAATTTTTAAAAACTTGAGGAAAAGGGCTGTCAAATGGCACACCAATTCCTGTAGGCTCTATAACCGTATTTAAAGCATGCTCTCCACTATTTATAATGGCATAAGTATGTTCTGCCGCCTTTTCAAATTTTGAAATATCTCGTAAAGGAAACCCTGCCCATTTAAGGTAAAACCGAGCCAATATTCCTCTCGCTGCTCCTTTACAAATTCTGTCAAGAGATTTAACCTTTGATGCTTCAGGCAAGAGTGGAATAGCAATTAAAATATCTTTTTCAATTTGTTTATAGACTTCAAGTTGAGGAGATCTTTCAATTTTTGCGTCGTCAACTGATATTACTGAATTTAAACGTAAGGGTACATCTCCCCAATTTTTAACCAATTGAAAATAAAGGAACCCCCTAAGAAAATGCGCATCACCTAACACATTGTTATACCCGTTAAGGCTTGTGTTTTGTTCAGAAGTTAAACTTCCTCTATTTGCAAGCTTATCACGTAATATTGTAACACGGTCTATAACTTGATTAGCTCTAGCTACACCTTTATAGAATTCAGCCCAAAGCCTATTTATGTTTTTGTTAATTTCACTATGTTGGAAATTCGCTAACACATCTGCATCAAACCCTCTACCTTGTCTCCAATGACGGCGCTCATCTGTAGATTCATTAAAATAAAAAAGGTAGTTCTCTCCATAGGTATTTATACTGCCTAAAACATCATAAATTCCATACATCCCCAATTCTGACGATGCTACATCTTGATAAAAATTATCAGCGGTAAACGAAGAAAAAACTTCTTCTTCTAATTGATCTTCACAGGACATTAATAGCGATGTAAAAAACACCAATACCAATCCTGTTATTAGTTTTCGACTTTTAAAAGTCGTTCTATTTATATATTTTTTCAATGTCTTCATAAATTTTCTTTTAATTTAAAAACTAACAGTTAATCCTCCAATAAAAGTTTTAGTACGCGGATATGCTCCATAATCTACACCAGCTGTTAAACCACTTCCTCTTGTACTAACTTCGGGATCGAAACCAGTATACTTTGTCCAAGTATATAAGTTTTGTCCAGACACATACACTCTCAACTTATTCGCACCTATTTTTTGCACCCATTTTACTGGGAATGTATAGCCCAATGCTACTGTTTTTAAACGTATAAACGACCCGTCTTCAATATATTGACTCGTTAGAACATTTGAGACATCATCAATACTTCTAAATGTAGCTCCTACATTTTCTTCTGGAGTTCTATCAGTTCTCCAACGGTTTAAAACTTCTGGAATATAGTTTTGGTTATAGTTTAAATTCTGGGTCCATAACAATCTATTGGCATTATAAATATCGTTACCATAAGAACCTTGAATATATATATTTAAATCGAAGCCTTTATATTTAAATGTATTGCTAATCGATCCATAAAAGTCTGGATTAGGGTCACCAATGACCTTTTTATCATTTTCATCAATAATATTATCAGGAACTCCATCAGGGCCTGAAATATCACGATACTTCCTATAACCAATAACTTCATCATTAAATGCAACATTTATAAACGCATCACCGTTGGTATCAAAATCATCTGCTCCATAAAGACCATCATCTACATAACCATACATTAAACCAAAAGGCTGTCCAACTCGCGTGATATAATCATTTGGATATGTATCGTTATCACCACTTCCAGCCCAACCCGAACTATCAAATCTTACATCATCTTCAACCAGTGCTAATGTTTTGCTTCTCTTTGGGATGGTAAGATTTACACTTGTATTCCATTTAAAGTCTTTATCAATATTTACAGTACTTAAAGCTAATTCCAACCCTCCATTTCTTATTTTCCCAACATTTCTAAATATTGTTGTATATCCAATAGATGTAGGTAGGTTTGCTCTAAGCAATAAATCTTTAGACGTTCTACTATACAAGTCTACATTCAAATAAACCCTGTCATCAAACAAACCTAAATCTAAACCTAAACCAACAGACTCTTGAGCCTCCCATTTAATATCTGTATTTGCTAAATTGGCAGGAAAAACACCCGATTGAATACCATTATTTGCTCCATAAGTAGTAGAATTTAATAAGGCCGTGGAAACAAATCCAGGAATTCTATTATTACCAACTTGCCCCCATTCAAACCTTAGTTTTCCTTCAGAAATATTTTTTATTTTTTTCACGAAAGCTTCACTAGAAAACTTCCACGCCACAGACATTGATGGAAATAGTCCAAATTTATTGTTTTTACCAAATTTCGAAGACCCATCTCTCCTTAGTGTATTCGTAACAAAATACTTACCTCCATAAGAGTAATTAAATCTATAAAATACAGAGATTAACTTATTTGTTGAAAGTCTATATGAACTAGGGATACCTGGAATTGTTCCTGCCCCCAAATCATCAAGGCCATTATTTGACTCTGGAAAGCCTCCATTAGTAGTTTTTGAACCAGATCCTTCTCGGTTATTATATTCATACCCAAGCAATGCATTGATACGATTCTTCCCTAATTTCTTTTCATAATAGAGCGTAGAAGAAATAGACGTTCTTAAAGACTCTTCATTCCATAAACTTCCTTGGGTAATATTAGTTCTTTGATAAAAAGCACTTCCAATGGCATCAAAAGAACTTCGGTTTTTAAACGTTTTATTCATACCCGCATTTACTTTTAAAGTTAAACCATTAAAAATGGTGTATTTGATATGACTATTAAAAAAAATACCGTGCCTTTTATCTTCTCTAACCTGTGAAAGCGCATTAATAAGCGGGTTAAACAGTAAATCTGTAGTAGGGTCCTCATCTTCAGCCAAGGAAAGCAAGTCTTCATTTGAATAAAACAGTCCACCCGTTGGTCTATTTTGAATAATAGTCCTTAATAAGTTAAAACGAGCACTACTAGAAGTACTAGCTGGATCGTCACTCACTATATTTGTTGAAGTACCTGTTCCTGTAATTTGAGATTTTGTATAGGAAATATTGGCTCCTATTTTGATTTTTTTTGTTACTTTCTGACCTAATTTGAACTTTAAGTAAGACCTTTCGAAACCACTTTCGGGAAGTAAACCAGTAGATGTATAATTATTAAAAGATAGGTTGTAAGTGGTATCCGAATTTCCTCCACTTACAGATAATGCATGATTGTGAACCTCTGTGTCTTGAAAAACTTCGCTTTGCCAATCTATTCCAGAAACACTGGTACCGTCTGATTTAAGATAGGCGGTTAAAGGTCCATATTTATTGTTTGCTAATTCAGAATCTACTTCAAATTGCAGATCTACAAAATCGTAAGGCGATAACACATCCATCCTTTTGGTTATTTGTCGCACACCATGATAGCTATTATAAGTAATCTTTGCTGTCCCTTTTACACCACCAACTGTGGTAATTAAGACAACACCATTACCACCTCTTGCACCATAAACAGCTATTGCCGAAGGTCCCTTTAAAATCTGTAGTTCTTGAATATCTGAAGAAGGTATAGAGGATAAATCAAAATCTTCATTAGGAAAACCATCAATTACAAACAAAGGAGAACTGTCTTGAGTAAGTGAGCCTGTACCTCTAATTTTTATACTAGAAGATGCTCCAGGCCTCCCTTGAGAAGAGGTAACCTGAACCCCAGCAACTCGCCCAGCTAAAGCCTCTTCAAACGAGTCTACAGGAGCAATTTGTAATTCTTCCGTATTAACAGAACCAATAGAAGTTGTAAGTTCTTTTCTTAATTCGGAACCATATCCAATAACCACAACCTCTTCTAAATTGGCAGCATCAATAATCATTTGAATATGAATAACACTTTGATTGGCTACAACAATTTCTTGGGTTTTGTATCCTAAATAGGACACAACCAAAGTAGCCCCATTAACTGCATCTAAATTGTAATTACCATCAAAATCAGTTTGAGTACCATTTTTAGTCCCTTTTTCCAAGATATTAGCACCTGGAAGAGGCTCTTTGTTTTCATCGGTAACAAAACCTGTTACACTTTGTTTCTGTCCATACATTGAAACGGTCAATAGCAATCCTAGAATTGTTAGAAGACTTTTTCTAAATGTAGTCCTGAGTTCTTTTTTTTTCATTAAGAGTTATGTTTAGTTATATTAGTTAGAACAAAACTAGCTCCAAAAAACTGTTTTTGGGGAAGAGAAACATCCCATAATAAAGGTTTATTTGTACCAAACAAAGCAAACCAAACATCTCTTTATCTAATTGCTATAAACTAAGTTACCACTGTCTAAATCTTAAAATGCCTTTTATGTGTAAAGTTCAGTAATTATAGTAAAAACGATGAAAATAAAATTTGGCACGCACAAAGATTACAGACTCCCCTGCCTAAAAAAATAAAAGAATAACAAAATAATTAATGGTACAAATGCACGCCCTATTTGGTGCATATATTAAGAGATAAAAAGAAGTCTTTTACAATATTTGTACTTTAAATAATCTTATAACTTTATTACAATGAACTTCACCAAGAAGATAATATGCATCTTAACCATTTCAGTTTATGGCCTCACTGTTTCTGGAAAAAACATAGAGGCTAGCAAAAAACTTTTTAAGTTGATTAATTTGGAACTTCCTGGATTGGAAAAAACAAAATTATTTGTTGAACAGGAGGACTATGCAAATGCTAAAATAGAATTCCTAAAATATTACCGTTCTAGAAATGACATTAAACATCCTGAAATTAATCTTTCCGACAAACAAGATTGGATTGGAAGGTCACTTTCGACTAAAGAAAAAGAAATGGCCGTAAAAGGGATGAAACATGAGTTTTATGTGCAAAAAGGTTATGGTTATTTCGACTATGGGAAAGAGATCAACTGGCAGTACTGGCCTATTAAAGACAATGAGATTCGCTGGCAACTTCATCGTATGTACTGGTGGATACCGATGGGAAAGATGTATTGGTCCACCCAGAACGAAAACTATACTAAAGAATGGATTTTTCAATTTAGAGATTGGATAAAAGACAATCCTAGAGGTTTGTCCAAAGAAAATGATCGTTTTGCATGGAGAGCATTAGAGACTTCAAGACGTATCCAAGATCAAACAACTTTATTTAACCTGTTTCTTCATTCAAAATATTTCACTTCCGATTTTTTAGTGGAATTTTTATTGAACTATCATGAACATTCTGAATGGGTAAGCAGCAATTACTCTAAAGAAGGCAATCATCTTTTATTTCAGGCTCAGCGTATTCTTTATGCAGGAGGTTTTTTCCAAGAATTTAAGAATGCCAAAAGGTGGAGGGATGAAGGAATTGATATTTTAACCAATCAGATAATGGAGCAAATCCACGAAGATGGTTACCAGTACGAACTTAGCCCTAATTATCACAGAGCTAGTATACATATTTTTTTACAAGGGTTAGAAATGGCAAAGCTTTGTGGTTTAGAAAATGAATTTCCTGTTGCTTATAAGGAAAAAATAAAAAGTATGATTCATGCATCTATAAAGGTATCCTTCCCTGATATGGTTTACCCAATGTTTGGAGATGCACAACTAACTACGCGTGAAACCATGATTAAAAATTACAAAAAATGGTATGAGTTTTTCCCAAATGATAAAGTCTTACAATATTATGCGACGGGTGGAAAAGAAGGGAACATACCAAATTATTTATCTGTACCTCTTTCAAATAGCGGTTTTTACACTTTTAGGAATGGGTGGGACTCTGAATCTACAACCCTGATCATGAGAGCTGGAATACCTGGAGGTCCCTTTCACAGTCAACCCGATAATGGAACATTTGAATTATGGCATAAAGGAGTCAATTTAATGCCGGATACGGGTTGTTATGTTTATAGCGGTGACAAAAAAATTACGGCTGCCAGGAATTGGTATCGTCAATCAGCAGTTCATCAAACATTAACACTTAATGATAAGGATATAAAAATAGATGGCAAACAATTGAAATGGAACACATCAGAATCATCAAGCTACGTAGTATATGAAAATCCAAGTTATAATGACTTAAAACATAGACGGTCTGTTTTTTTTGTCGATAATACGTTTTTTGTGATTGTTGACGAAGCCTTGGGAAAAGCCACAGGTGAAATAAAAGTTCGATACCAATTAAAAGAAGGAAAAGCAAGTTATGACTTTAGTAAGAATTCATTTTGGTCAAATAATGCAAATGAACCTAATGTACAAATCAATGTTTTTTCAAATTCTAAAGTCGAAACAAAAAAAGAAGAACTTAAAATATCCTATAAATATCGTAAAGAACAGCCCAGAAAGGGAGTTGCCTTTTCTGTTCAAAAAAAGAATGAAAAACCCGTACGATTTATTTCTGTAGTATATCCATTTGATGACAAACCTTCTTCAAAATTTAAAGTAAAAGCAAGATTTACAAAAGTATCTAATAATATGACAGAAATAAAAGTTAAACTCAATGGTAAACGTTATCTGCTAGGGTATGATTTATCTACACAAAATTAATATTCACATTTACCACTCTTATTAACAATACACTAATTCAATAATTAAAAATGATAAAAAAAGTATATTTAAAATATTGTATTCTTGGAATACTTGTGGCAACCTCATTAGCAAGTTGTAAAGATCCAAAACCATCAGTAAAAACTTTAATAAAACCACCAGGATGGTATTCTAATGGACTAAGGACGGCCTCATTTCAATTAAAAAAAGGAGCTTTGGCATATGCTCCAACTAAAAAATTACCCAGATCTGTTAAAAATGACAGTATAGAACTAGTTGAACCCGAGAACTGGACCAGTGGGTTTTATCCAGGTAATTTATGGTTAATGTATGGTTTAAGCAAGAATGAAGAATTTAAATCCTGGGCTGAACAATACTCTCAGCTCTTGGATGGTCAACAATATGAAACCTTTACGCATGATCTTGGCTTTATGATGTACTGTAGTTTGGGAACAGGTTTAAGGTTTGCTAATAATGATTCCTATCAAAAAGACCTTGTAACTGCTGCAAATTCTTTAAAATCAAGATACAACCCAAAAATTGGGGTTATCAGGTCCTGGGATTTTGGCGAATGGCAATACCCTGTGATTATTGATAATATGATAAACCTAGAACTACTCTTTTGGGCATCTAAAATCACAAAGGATAAATCTTATTTTGATATAGCTGTTAAACACGCAGAAACAACAATTGAAAACCATTTTAGAAATGATTATAGCACTTTTCATGTTGTAGAATATGATACCATTACAACCAGACCTATTTCCAAAGGGACTTTTCAAGGATATTCTGATTCATCATCATGGTCACGTGGACAGGCATGGGCTCTCTATGGCTATACCATGGCCTATAGAGAAACTGGGGAGAAAAAGTTTCTTGAGCAGGCAGAAAAAGTAGCCAATTTTATTGTTTCAAATTTAAAAAAGAATGAAGATATGGTTCCTTTTTGGGATTTTGACTCTCCTGATATCCCCAACACTGCCAGAGATGCTTCCGCAGGAGCTGTAATGGCTTCCGCATTTCTTGAACTTCAAAAACACACCCAAAATTCTTTATACACAGAATATGCAGAGGAATTACTGCAGATTTTATCTTCTGAAAAATACCTTGCAAAAAAGGGCAAGAACAAATTTTATATTTTAAAACACAGTACTGGGAGTTATCCACATAACTCAGAAATTGATGTGCCTTTGGTATATGCTGACTACTATTATTTAGAAGCTATGGAACGATATGCCAAAATTAAAAATTTCAACCTTGAACAGGTATTTAATTAAACCTACTTATAATGAACTCGTTTAAACTTTTTGAGTTTAAATGAGTTCAATATTTATCAGCATATTTTTTTATTAATTGAAATAATTGTGATTGCCCAAGGAAATATTGATTTTCCTTGGGCATCGTCATGAATTAAAACAAACAGAATCGATATAATTTCCAATACCCCCTACAACTTTCACACAAAATAGAGACTACATATAGATTTAATCTACTAAAATCACTTTCAAACCTAATAACGCCATTTATTTAGGTTATAAAAAAGACCCATTTGGAAAATGCCATCGAAGGACACATAAACCCAGGAAAACCAATATTGTACAGAGGTACCTTGGTAAGCTACAAAAGTTTTACGATAGACATAAAGCTTAAGTAAATTTTACCTGCTTTATGCTAGACATTAATGATATAAAAAAAAAGAAATAAAACTTAGCTCTATGGCGCAGACAACCAAAAAAAAGTTAGCTATATGAACCAAACAAAGGACTATTTTTCCTTGATGGATAGGTTATAAAAACTGAACTATAACTTATGAAAATCATAAAAAAGAAAATCGCCTAAAAATTACTTTTTAGGCGACCTTCTTTTGTATCCTTTGGCAAATTTTATATTAGTTTAAGTTTAAAGAGAGGGGTCTATTTCTTGCCAGCTACTTCCAACTCTAACGTTATCATGCCAAACAATTCTCTGTGTTACTGAACCTGTATAAACTTTATTTTTATCCCAAGCTGGTTTATAAATCCCCCATTTTAAATAGCCATCTTTATTAAACATATTTGGCCCAATATAATTAAATACTCTTGTATAGTTAGTATCAGTATCTAATTTATGATCAACTTCAATTCTACCAAGGCCATTGTCCTCGTATTGCCAAACTACCCTAAAACGAAAATCGTGCCAACGCCCTTTTGTTAATGGAGCCAACACTGTATTCTTTTTAATGATTGTACCACTATTCGGGTCAGGATTTGTATTATAATTGTATCTTAAAATTAGGTCGTTATGTTTTTGAGTAATAAACATAAAAGGAGCCCCACTAAAACCTTTCCATTGAAAAAGGATGTCATCATAAATTCCATCTGTTACCCAAGAAGATGGAATGTAAATAGATAATCCATAATATCTAGTTTGACCAGGAGTAATTCTTGCAGAAATTAAATCTACATTATGAGACTCTGCTCTCATTGAACCGGCAATTGGATCTTCAGGATCAGTAATGTACAATTTATGTTTAATAGAATAAGCACCTGTTCTTGGAATATTAGAATCAACATCTCTTCTCGAAGATGAAGGAATATTAACTCCAATTTCTGAATATCCAGAATTTTCAAGTCCGTTATTGTAATTAGCGTCCATTACAACAGTGTTAGTGACGCTTAAACTATTACTTTGATTACTTTTTTTAGAA
>Ga0105356_10003660_pt1 | contig 15022 bp, 9 predicted proteins | sample GOMGulsemesocosm_3_FD_83502 | JGI IMG/M metagenome (GOLD analysis project Ga0105356, IMG submission 83502) | Methane-oxidizing microbial communities from mesocosms in the Gulf of Mexico - GOM9D Gulf of Mexico | ecosystem: Environmental > Aquatic > Marine > Cold seeps | place: Gulf of Mexico...
GAACAAGTCTAGGTAGCCATTTTCCGTTTATCGGGCATGATGAAACATGGCTTGGTTTAGCGAGTGACTTTGCTAAAACCTACCATGGTGCAGTAGGCTTATTGGAAGAGTTAGCGCTATTTGCTGAGCACACGGGCAAGCAATGGATATCAGGAAAATAGATTACGACGAATTTACCACTAACCAATATTATCCTACTTCTAAATCCTACTCTTAGCCAGCAACTAAGAATTAGTGTGTCTGTAAACCACTATATTTCACGGCAACTTGTTGTATATATTGCTTGAATACTATTACTCATCATTTTTGTGAACCAAAGAGCTGTTTGTTGATGTTTTGTGTGTTTACTTTGCAAACAGAAGTTGGGATGTTCTCTTTCCTTCGTCTCGGATAGTGGTGTCTCTTATAGGCTAGGTATTTAGTGAATTTTAGGTCTTTCTCGAAGCTGTCATTTTTTGGTGTGGTCTCCTCACAGGGACTCGAACCCCGATCATCCGCTTAGGAGGCGGGTGCTCTATGTTTTATATCTATTTATTATCAGTTGCTTATTGGTTTGTCGGTGGTAGTTATAGTATAAAATGCATTTATAAATGCTAATATTTATTTACTTAACTTGCATAATTGAATGAGTTTTAGGCTGTTTTCTTGTGTTTGGTGTCCCAGAGGCTCTTCGAACGTCCTACCTAGTGATCAGGAGTTTGGGGTTCTATTTTTCGTATAAAGCTATTAATGTAGGGAGAAGTAGCTTGCATATTATTGAGAGTGATCAAAAATATAAACATAATTATTATCTTTGCGCATGAAACTTCTGGTTTTTCTTACATTTAGCATGACGCCTATTATTTTTTCCGATATATTATCAAATATATTATCAAATATATTATCAAATATATTATCAAATATATTATATAGCTCCATTAACTCAGTTGGATAGAGTGCTGGCCTCCTAAGCCGGATGCACAGGTTCGACTCCTGTATGGAGCACCATACCGCTATTAAACATATTCTAAACCCTCTGCCCGCAAACCAGTATTGTTGATGACCAAATTGGGTTATCAGTTATTCCAATTTTTTTTTTACGTCTTGGTAGTGTGAACCGATTGTATTTTCTCTTCGTAAATAATTTCATAATTTCATAATTTCATAATTTCATAATTTCATAATTTCATAATTTCATAATTTCATGATTTCATGATTTCATGATTTTAGTAATTTAAAGTTATAACAGCCACTTGTCATTTGACACAAAAATACCTTCAGTTATACAAGAACTTAGTGCTTTCCTGGTGCTTGAAAATACGTCAATATATAGGTGTAAGTTAAATAATTTAGCTCTATATGTGAGTTTGAAGATAACAAATGAGGGCCAGCAATATTTTAACGTACCCAAAAACGGAAGTAGTGCCTACTTTCATTTTTAGTACTTTAAAAGCACTTCGTGCGCTGGCTTGCTCAAACCCAACGGGTTCTGCGCAGTTAAGTTTCAAACAACCATATCAACATATATCTACCGATATAAAATAATAAAAATGGTGATATGTATGATCGCAAAAAAAACTAATTTTTTTGGAGGAAGACCTCGTCTTAGCGAAGATAAAAAACGAAATCGAATAATCAAAATATCACTCACCGAAGCTGAATATCTGTTTATTCAAAAGTACGCAAATGAAGCAGGCTACAAGCAAATAGCTAGATTTTTACGAACATTAATGTTTGCTTTGATTGAGCTGGGAAGTTTTAAATTCATTGAGCGAAATGTAGATGATGTTGAGTACTTTAAAATGTTGAGAAACGGCTTAAATAATTTAAACCAATCTACACATCGTTTAAATGAAGCTGCCAAATATGGGAGCATTGAAATCAAATTAGCAAAAGCTCATGCGCAGATTGCACATAACTTAAAAAAGCAATTATCCCTTTCGCACAACTTGCTTATGGCTGGTCATGAAAAGAGTATTCATCTTGAATCTTCAGATACTGGGGATCAATAATGACACACAATCCAAAGGAATTAAGAGAGTCATTTTTTGGCACTTTGTTGTATATGTTTCGTGGTGATGGCCATGAACATAAAGTAAATCCTGAGTGTGTAGAACTGGTTGGTGGAGGAATGTTCAATTTACCTCTAAAAAGAAGTGATCATTCATTTGATTTGCATGCTTGCTCTGAAGAATTTAAGCAGTCTGAAAAGTTGCACACTGGTAAAGGGGAGAAGTTTTATCGGCACTTTATAATTAGTATTGGAGAGGATGAACAGCTTACAAACTCAGAGTGGAACACTATTTGTGAAGAGTATATGCAAGCATTAGGTTATCAAAACTCGAATTGGGTGGCTTGTAAACATTTTGATTCTAATGCTGAACATGTACATATTTTGGCTTCAAGAGTGAAGCTAGAACCAGGTGGGGCGCTTGTCTCGGTGCATAATGACTATGAAAAGGGCTGGCCGGTAATGCGTGATTTTGAAAGGGAGTTTAACTTACGTGAGCTTGAAAATCCGGATGATGGATTTGGTTACAATTACACAAAAGGCCAGATTAAGTCCGCTGGTGGACGTAAGCAAGCCCAAGCTAAAGATGAGGCTCATCATATTAGGCAGGCTATTTCTGGGTTGTATAAGCGGTATGGTAGGCCTAGTACGATGCTCGAGTTTGTTGGCTTACTTGGTAAAGCGAGTATAAATGTTAAAGCTCGTACAAATAATGATGGTGAAGTGACAGGGCTTAGTTATTCATACAAAAATGGTCCTTTTATCTCTGGTACAAAAATAAAAAAAACGCAGCTTACATTTAATGCGCTTATTAAGAGGGGCGTAAACTATAAACCTGAACGCGATGATTATGCTCTTGGGTTAATTGACGAAGCCCCCTTGTACGCTCATTTTCAAGTTCGAGTAACGAAAAGGCAAGCTGGTAGAATAATTAAGCAGAGAGCTCCTATTAGGCTTAGAAGAGTACAAAATAGTGCATATGTAGATATATCAATGCTGAATACTAAAAAGCAACGAGATTTAGCTATAGCGATTGCTAATATTGTTCTGATCCTGAAAATGATTTTTGGACTTGATGATGAGTCTATTGAGTTTAATCGTTTTCAAGAAGAGAGGTGGTTAGCAAATTCACAACGTGTTGGAATTGTTTATTACGTACCAGCCTATGTTAAAACTTATGATACAGAAGATGATTTTGAACTTCTTAAATCAAAAATTGATTTAGATACTAGGCGCTGGCGCGAGGACGAAAAAAATTTTACGATCTTAAGTTCAGAAGTTGAAAGTAAGCTCGAAGCATCTTTGAATGTATAAATCATATGATAGATATAAATTACGGAGGCATTGCATGGGGCTACATATTCACCGCCCTTGTAAGTCGATAGCTCTTAGTTAGGAGGGGGGGCAAGTAATTATCATATTTTTCACCACAAAATAAATTCAACCATACCCATCACCTTTAAGCCGCATATGTTTATCAATAAGTTAAAACAGAATTAATGTCATGCTCATATAATAGTAACTGTAGATAGTGTTTTATTGTATACTAATTTCATAAGCTGTTGTTTTTAAAGGTTTTTGGTTGACTTTTCTTTTTTTGTATGGTAAGTTTTATGTACTGAAATAGTATGCTTTGGGGGAAGTGTACAACATAGGAAAAAGCTATTATGAAATCATTAGCAGATCACATCACGAAAAAGAAACCAATAATCAAAAGCCACTTAGCTACATCAACGTGGAGGTCAGAGCTTTCTAAATTAAATATTATTGCAAGAGAAGTAGGCCATTGGAAATTACATCAAATCACAGAAGATGAAGTAATAGTATGGTTAACAAAAACTCGGAAAGATCTTCAAAAGAAAAATTCAAAAAACATTATTTGGTCTCCTAAAACTCGCAATGCATACCTCAGTATTTTCCGTAAGCTATTAGATTATGCTGTCGAAGATACGCTAATTAAAAGCTCTCCATTATGCGATGTTGAATCTTCAAAGGTTGATAATATAAAACCTTTTCCGTTCAAAAAAAATGAAATCCATAGAATTGTTACTTGTAACGAATTTTGCGAACAATCACGTATTCTTTTTGCTTTGGGAGTTACTACAGGATTAAGTGTTAGTGAGTTAATAGCACTTGCTTGGGAAGATATTGATTACCACAAAAAAGTATTACGTGTTCGTAGGGTTAAACCATTAGCTAAAGAGAGCTATAAAGTGCCAGGGAACCAAGTTTCTTATAGAACAGTTGAGCTTAATAAAGTTGCAATTGTGGCACTCAGAAGAGCTGAAGTATTTACTGGAAGTTGTAAACAAAAAAACATTAAGATTGTTCAGAAAAATAATTTTAGTGTAAAAAAGGTTTATGTAAAATTCATTTTTCATAACAGTTTTTCTGGTAAGCCTTTTACATCCCCAAAGCAATATGCAAAGTTATTTTTAACTCCAGTTCTTAAGCACTTACAGATTGAGCATCGTGGGGCAAAGCAAATGAGGTACACTTGCATGTATCAAATGTTTAATAGTGGGGCTTGTAAGGACTGGATTAGAAAGCAATTCGGATATACTAATCTAGAAATGATTGATAAACACCATGCAATGTTCTTGGAAGAGGAGGTAACTGGGTGTACAGAAGGAATTGAATTGAATATGAGCCAAGTTGTTGAGCTTGAAGATAACAAATGTAGAGATAATAAAGAGTCTATAAAACTGGTCGAACCTTTTGTAGTTAATCAACCGAAAGTGTCAACATTTAGATGCCTAATGCTGCAACTTATTAAGTTGTTTCGGTTTGGGAAAAAGGAGGCAGTAATAAAGTCTGTATAACTGCATGTAGACCACCTCCATACGGAGGTGAAGTTTGACCAGTGATGTTGCAATTAATATGTTGGAAATCTTTCCCTATCAGCTAGTAAGTTAAATATTAAGTAAAACTTCCTTTAGGGAGAGGAATACTCCTTCTATCCCTACTACTTTCCCTATCACTATTTATTCAAATATTAAATAATATTATTTTTGGAGTTTATACTGCTTATGGGCCTCTATCCCTAGCTCTTCCCCTACCTTTACTACGATCCCTATCACTCAATGAGGCTGGTTTTCAAAAGGAATCATCGTTATTAGCAAGGGAGGGAGGAAACTCAGTTCTAAACTTAAGTATTTTTTAATACGATAGATAGCGACAAGTTTTTTTATGAATAGGCCGGAACCGAGCTTGCCCATAAACTCTTCATTAGTAATTTAGGCATGCTGGTGTTGGGGGCTAGTGACAATTCTGTTTACAATTTCATCAACTACCTCTTGATCGAATTTTTTCGAATCAATTAGTCTTGCTATTTTTTCTAATTGGATACGTGAGGGGTATCTTAATGTGCGTAGGTCAGTCGCATTCACTTGAGTATGCCCATTCATTTGACGAAAGTATCTATCTACAAGGGTGCTATTTAGAAATGTACACAGGCCTTTTGCTAAATCATAATTTAGCGGTTTACCATTTGCATGAAAATAGTTTGTTTTGTTTTCAAAAGCGACAACCTCTACATTTGCAATATCAGCCGTATAAATTGAAGCAACTATTCGTCGTTTTTCTTCTTTTGAAGATAACCTTCGTGTAAGTACGTACGTACCGTTCGGCACCATCAATTTGGCAGTGTTTTCATTGTTTAGAATCGCATTGGGTTTTTTTGCTCCAGGTATAGGCCATTGAATTTTACTGTTTTTTATATGCTGAGGGAAAATCAGAGGAACTGAGCCATCAATAAAATCAGATTGTAGGTTCTCTCGGGTTCTAAAATCAACAACTCTTCCTGTGCTTGCTTGAATACCAAGATCGTTAAGAGAACAAGGTAAACTGCCTGCTATATCAGCTATTTTCCGCTCTTCTTCAGTAGTAATTATGTGAATAAAGCGATCTGAGTTTGATGTTTTCACAACTTCAGAGAAGGGGACTTCAAAAACAATAGGGTTTGGATCTTCAGCGCATGAACTGGACGTTATGGTTACCATTTCCCGTTGAGGTTCGCCCTTTGTTATATGATAAATTATATTTTCTTGTAGGACTTTATCTACTTTGAATGCTGACTTTCTACTATTAAAAACATGAATCTTATTTAGAGAGCACTCATTAAGCATCATATGCCTAAAGTTATTGAAATAAGGACCATTGCAGAAGGAACGTGGAGTAATTGCCACTAATTCGCCATTTTTTTCTAATAATTTAATAGCTAATGCTACAAATGCAGAATATAGATTTCCCGTTTCAATGCCTACCTTTCGTAAAAGAGCTCGTTCAGAGCCCTTGCTTGCAATCTTTAAATATGGAGGGTTTAATATAACTTTATTATAAGAAGGCTCAAAGTTATCACGAATGAGTTGATTTACAGCACCTTCAATAAAGTCACTATTAATAATTTTTTGGTTCCAAGAAACCTTAAAATCTGCACAATGTTTTGCACAATGATTGAGTGTTTCATTTAAGTTATTAACCATCAAATCTGATAGTTCATAATTCGTGGAGTTGATTGATTTTGAATCATTAAGTGTTGCGATTTCTACAAAAGCAGCTGTCAGGGAACCTACACCAGATCCTGCATCTAGTAGCCTATGATTGCCATCTATATTTTCATACATGCTTGCCATAAGTTGCGACACCGCTGATGAGGACATGAATTGCCCTAACTTACCACGTGATTTTTCATCAATTTTTGAGTTGGTTGATTCTCGAATAGAGTCAACTATATGATTTAGTGTCAATGTTTTTTCTATGGGCTGTTTTGGCATGTGATAATAATGTATTACGTTAAATAGGTTGAAAGTATCTCAAAAATGTTACCGTCAATAAAGAGAAACACTTATAAAAGTGCTAATGTTGCATGTATTTTAACTCAAACCATTTGGGCTCAATACAATGACAGAACAAGAAACGAAATTGGCACAAGCACTAGAAATTTTGAAGGCTCTTGGTTTACCTAATAAACAATTAAATAATAGATCTTGTTGGGTTTTGCTTGCTTTATCGAATATTAAGCCTAACAGCTATTGGAATACTGCAAGTGTAAATTTATTACCCACTGTAAACATAATGAGTTTTATTCGTGATGAATATGGAATGGACTATAAGCCTAACTCACGTGAAACGATTCGACGTGAAACTTTACATCAATTTGAGCAAGCCCGTATGGTTGATCGTAATCGGGATGATCCGAATAGGGCTACAAATAGCAGAAACAATAATTATTCCTTAAATCAACCGATTATTAAAATATTACATGCTTACCCCGATGGAGACTGGAAAAATTTAATTACTAAATTTCAGGAAGAGGTACCGTCACTTCAAAAGCAGTATGATCGAGTTATAAACAAAGCAAAGATCCCTATAACCTTATTAGATGGGACCCAAATAACATTATCTCCAGGGGCCCATAACCAACTCCACGCTGATGTTATTCATGAGTTTTGTCCTCGCTTTATTGGTGAAGGAGGGAAGCTTCTCTATATTGGTGATACTGCAAGCAGTCGAAATGAAGGTGGTAAACTTATGGTCTTAGATACTGATTATCTTAAGTCATTAGGGGTCCCACCAATGTCTCATGACAAATTGCCTGATATTGTGGTTTATGATACTAAACGAAAGTGGCTTTTTTTGATTGAAGCGGTAACAAGTCATGGCCCAGTAAGTCCAAAGCGTTGGAATGAACTCGAAGAGGCTTTAGCCGATTGTAAGGTCGGTCGAGTATATGTAACTGCTTTACCTCACCGAGCAGAGTTTAGAAAAAATGCCGCAGATATAGCGTGGGAAACTGAGGTTTGGATTGCCGATAATCCAGATCACATGATTCATTTCAATGGAGACCGGTTTTTAGGCCCACACAATTAAATAGAAAGCGTCATAGTTTATGACTATTAATTCTATAATTTTTTAAAGCATTTAGAGCTAACTGTATAACAAGTCAGGCAATAAATTCTAAATAAGACATACGGAAAACTTTATCATGAGTGAATTAACACCTAGGCAAGAAAAGATACTGAGTGAAGTATTAGATGCTCGGAAAACAGTGAAAACGGACGATTATTCCATGTCTATCGGAGAATTAATTAATCTATACCGTGACGAAGAAATAAAATTAGACCCTGCATTTCAACGTTTATTCAGATGGGAGGACCGTCAGAAAACTAAACTAATTGAATCGATATTAATTGGGATCCCCATCCCCGAAATTTTTGTAGCTCAAAAATCGGATGGTACATGGCATGTTGTAGATGGTGTTCAGCGGTTATCAACAATTTTTCAGTTAACGGGAGTACTGAAAGATTCAGATCCTTTGAAATTAACTACTTGTAAATACATTCCTTCTTTAGATGGTGTTCTATGGAAAGATTTACCAATAATTACGCAAAGGGAATTTCGAAAGAAAAAAATTAAAGTTAATATTATTCTAACTGAGAATAGTGATGAAGCTCAGTACGAGCTATTTCAACGATTGAACACTGGTGGTACATCTTTATCAGACCAGGAAGTAAGAAATTGTTTGATACTAATGGTTTCTCCTGAGTTTTATGAAACACTTAATGAACTTAAAACATATGATAATTTCAAAAAATGTTTGAAATTAAAAAAACATAAGTTCGAAAAAGAATATCACATGGAACTTATATTACGAATGTTCATAGGGCTTGAGGGAATTGTTGATTACAGAAAATATGCGCCATTAAGTAAAGTAATATTTTCTGATTTTTTAGATTCAGAAACGATTAACCTTATAAAGAATGCTGATATTAATAAATTTTCAGAAATATTCAAACGTACTTTTGACCAATTGAAAAATGCATTAGAGGAAAAATCTTTCCTTAAATATGACAAATATAAAGAAGAGTTTGCCGGACCATTCAATGTGCCTTCATTTGAAATGGTAGCAACTGGTATTGCTGCTAATATTGATCATATTGAAAATATTGGGAAAGCTGAAGTTATAAAGAGAATAAAAGAATTGCATTCACAAGGTGAAGTCGAATCTCTCTTAGAGAGAGGGACCAAAGCACTAATACGCTATAAAGGTTTAACTACATTTACTAAAGGTTTCTTATCATAAATTATGACGAAGCTTGATAAATTTACAGCATCTTTAGATGTTGATTTAGGATGGAGAAAAAAAGAAGTATCAAATACTCTTCTTCTTCATAACAATGAAAATGAATTAATTATAGTAAAAGCATCATTGTTAATGATCTATTCACACTGGGAAGGCTTTGTTAAGAATGCTTGTAAGCTTTATTTAACATATATTTCTGATCTGTCGTTAGAGCTTAACGATTTGTGTTTAAACTTTGAAGCGATTAAATTAAAGGGAGATATTAGAGAGCTTAAGAATTCATGCGATACGCTTACTATGTCAAATGAACTTTCTTTTATTGAGTTTATTTACGATAACAAAAAAAAATTATTTAAGTTACCAAATAAGTTTACGCGTAACGAAAAAAATAAAGACTTTATTAATACTAAAGATAATTTAAGTTTTAACGTTTATTTATCTTTTTTAAAAATAGTAGGGATAGGAGAGCGAGATTCTATTGTAACAAGGAATCATTTTATTGATGAGAAGCTATTAAATAATAGGAATAAAATTGCACACGGTAATAAAATTGACTCAATAAATGACGATTTTGACCAAACGATTGACGATGTAAAAAAAACACGAAATGTTATTTTTAGTATCATGGATTCTTTATCTGAAGATCTTAAGCACTATGCTGAAAATGAGCTTTATCTATATAGAAATGATCTACTTAGTAACGCGTATAACGTTAGGAGTGACGCTAGGCTTGAATCGCTATTAAAATCATTCGACAATTAAGTATTGCTTTATATATTTTAGTAAGATGAAAATCTTAATATTACTAAAGTTTCTCTAGCAGTATTAAAGCAATATGGAGTCGATAAGCTAGTTTTGTTGTGGGAGTTAATAAAGATCCCCCATTTTATAGTTTTTTACTATTCAGGGCTGTAAAATAGATAGTCACATCATAAATAATTAATTTCATTCAAGTGATTTATAAAGGCAATAATGAATATAGAGTTTAAATTGGGCGAGTTTTTTTGTGGTCCAGGGGGAATCGCTTTAGGAGCAAAACTTTCTGGGAAAATATGTAATGATAATGGAGATTCGTTTTCTATAAAGCCTTCTTGGGCATCTGACTATGATAAGAGTACTTGCGAAACATATAGTCAAAATATTCATGGACTTGCATTTGAAGACGATGAAAATGTATTTAATTCAGATGTAAGAGATTTAAACATTTCTGATTTACAAACTTCGGATGGCTTTGCATTTGGTTTTCCTTGTAATGATTTTAGTCTTGTTGGTGAATCAAAGGGTCTAGAAGGTAAGTTTGGAGCTTTATATTCATATGGAGTTTCATATTTGAAACATCACCAACCTAAATGGTTTGTTGCAGAAAATGTTGGTGGCCTTTCAAGTGCAAATGAGGGTAAAGCATTTGAACTAATACGAAATGATTTAATAAAAGCAGGGTATAAATTGACAACCCACCTTTACAAATTTCATGAATATGGCGTTCCTCAAGCAAGACATCGAATCATAATTATTGGAATAAGAAATGATATTGAAGTCGAATTTAAAGTACCTGCGCCGACACATATTAATAATTATAAAACATCTAAAGAAGCAATTACGATACCAGAAATAAGTGAATTCGCGGCTAACCACGATAAAACTAGGCAGTCAGCGACTGTTGTAGATCGCTTGAAGTATATAAAAGCTGGTGATAATGCTTGGTCAGAAGATATACCAAGCCATTTAAGGTTAAATGTTAAAGGGGCAAAACTTAGTAATATATATAAGCGCCTTGATCCTCAAAAACCAGCTTACACTGTTACAGGAAGTGGTGGTGGTGGTACACACATGTATCACTGGGAAGAGCATAGAGCTCTAACAAACAGGGAGCGTGCAAGGTTGCAAACGTTTCCAGACAATTATATATTTTCTGGCGGAAAAGAAAGCGTAAGAAAACAAATAGGTATGGCTGTCCCCCCTGAAGGGATGGCTGTCATTTTTGAAGCGTTGCTAAAAAGCTTTGCTGGTATTCAGTATTCCTTTATCTCTCCAAATAAATGAAAACTTTAATTACAAAGATCAAGTAAATTCATAGATAGAATATAAAGAAGATAAGGTGGATTACTTACCCACCTTATCTTCTTTAGTTATATTTTTGCTATAGTTAAATCCGTCTCATTATTCCAAGTAATTTCGACTTGATCCCCTACTTGTAATTTAAGGTGAGCAAACCAGCTACCTAAAAGTTTCAAGTTTCCACTTCCTGCAAATTGTTTAGCGTAAATATCACCAGCAGTAGAGCAACCGGATGCTTTTAAAATTACGTTGGTCAAAAAATTGTCTGACGATGAGCAAGTATACTCTGTAATAGCACCTAGTTTATTTCCATTAAATATATCAAGTTTTACAGCTGTCTTTTTAGGAATTTGTAAATATCCTTCTCCATAGATCTTATCTCTAGTTGAAGTTTGTCTTTCAATTCCCCATTCTAGATGAGGTTTCTTTCATGTAGTTATAAAACTATTACCAGCTTTCGGCATGATGTTCTCCGCACGTTAAAAATTTGACAAGTAAACGAAATCTTAATTTTATACTTTAAAGGGTAATAAAATTAATCACTTAATAATAATCTATCTAGATGCAATAAATGTTGTTTATTATCATTTTATCATTGTTCTATCACTTTTTAGTTGTGGCTATGTACTATCCCTATCTTAAATAGCTTTCCCTAGTACCCTCCAAGCGGAATTACAAAAAATATTAAATTATTTTGTTTTCTTAAGATACTGTAAGTGTTGTATAAATTTAAATGCGGCTTAAAGGCTATAAAATATTAGTATTTTAATTTTCAAAAAAAGTGGTATTCTTATTTTTGTTCCCAATAAAAATTAATTATCCAATAGATTTATAATCTTCTATCACATTAATTAATATCAAGCATACCTCTGTATTTTATATAAACTGGTGTCTTTTAAAGAAGTCTACTGACTTCTGGCCTAAAAATATATTTGATAACAAACAAAGTTATTTTCATGTTTTTTTTGCACAGTTATATACAGTTGTACCGTTTTTCATGATGTTTAATTTTTAGGTTTACGATGCTATTGAAAAATTATAATTTTAGGTTTATAGTTTCTTCGTAGTTACTGGTCTACCTGTATTCACGAAGTTAAACGACGAAACCAACCAAGTACAATCAGAATTAAATATTTTTTATATTTATTTACAATAAATTACTGAGACATAGATCGTGTGAATTTCTATGTCAGGCAAATAAATTTATTGGTGAATATATGTCTAACAAAAAAATTCTTATCAAGAATATCAAATCACAATCGCAAAAACTTTCAATATTACAAAATATAAAAATGAGCGATGCTTATGAAATAGTTGCTTGGGCCGTTTATCATTGCCCCAACTATCAAGATCTACTTAAGCGTATTAATGACCCTGACAATCAGTCGGGGTGGTTTGAATTAGCTAAAATAACATGTTCCTCTAATGCTGATGAACTTTCTATTTTCAAAAAATATCTTCCTGTAATTGTCGATCGCCTAAACTCAAAACTAATGTGTAATACAAATCGGTTGGGGTTAGTCCATAAAATTTATGAAATATTTGGATTAGAGGTACCTGAAGACTGCTTTTCATCTCAATTTCCTAACTTTACTACTGAAGGTTGGAAGCCTTTTATTCAAGGGATGGTTGCCGAACATCTGGTTCTGGAAAAACATATTTGTCTAAATGGTATTGTTTATCGTCTATTTGCAGTAAATGTATTTATGCCAAAAAATTGGAATGTTGCAGATGAAGATGCCAAAGAACTTGTTCAGGGGTTAGAGCCTACTTTACCTGATGAATTTCAAATATGTACCCAAAAAACTAATCTATGGGCAAGTTCTGTTTATGACTATGTAAATAAAGTACTAAAAGATCCTGAAGATGACTTTATTAATTTTAAGGCTCCGGAACAAAAACTATCAGTTCTGGAAAATGAAATACAGGACTCTATCCGAGAGTTGCTCTCTATCGCTGGTGTTGGTACATGGGAGGAGGATGATACTCACCCAATCCCTATCAAGTTTGAAAATCCAGAGTTAAAGCTTAATTCTTATCTAGTTTTTGGTTACCCAGTCAATAAAAATTATAATTTTCCCAACCAGAATATGTTCCTTACACAACAAATTGATCTTCAAAATGGCTCTCAGGTGATCATTGTAGATGATCAAATAATGGCCCTTGAATGGATAAGTGTTAATCCTGAAACGCTTGAACATAATGGTGAGTTCGATGGATACTTTGATTCTATTATAAAGCTCATGTCAGTGCAGAAAGGTTTTGATTTTCTTTTGAATGAGCAAGAAGGGGAGTCCCAATTGTTTTTTATTAAACCAGCATGTGAGCAGCAGATTAAGTGGGATCTAGAGCTTAAGCACAATCTTGAGCCAGGTAAAGAGCTATGGAAGGTAAAAGTTGAAAGTTCAGAGTTGGCTGTTAGTGTGGTAGAAAAAGTAGCTAAACTTGACTTGTACTGTTCAATTTCTAAGCATGGTTCAGAGCAAATATTTTGTATTGTCACACAAGATGTTGTTCAAAAGTGTAATTTAGCAATTTCTCTAGAGGTATACTCTGAAGGTAGCCATAGCTTGATCAATCTAACTTTGGGGCAATATAATCGTACAGCTGAGAATGCACAGATTCACTACATCACTATATCTCCAACATTTGTAAAGTTGTTGCAAATAATCGATAAAGACAAATTCATAAAAGCGATGAAATATGGGCTAATAACACAAAGAAATCAAGGTACTCTAAGTCAAGTCGATGATGTTGATAATAAAATATTAAAATCTTTCCCTAGCCTTTCTGAGGAAGATACTAAAGCATTAAACTCTTTTGAGTTACCTGATGATTTATTTAGTTTACTGTGTAATGCGCGATTATCGCAATATGAACGCAACACGTTTTAATTTAGTCGTAGCTATTTGGGTTTGAGATATATTATTAAGTCTAAATTGAAATCTAACGGAGGACTGGTTTGCTATGGCATAGTAAACCGGTGCTCAATTGTGATATCGCTTATATTGGATCGAAGGAAGATCGTTTTGTAACTAGGTATACGGCAGAGTAGCTGTAGAGTTTGTATATTATCCCTAGCCCTGATAGCTTTCCCTAGGCCTCTCCAAGGGAAATTTAAAAAAATATGAAATTATTTTATATTATTAAGGTACTGTAAATGTTACATAAATTACAATGCCGCTAAAAGGCTAAAAATATTAGTATTTAAATTTTTTAAAAAAATGTTATTGTTCTTTTGTCCTCAATAAAAAATTAATTATCCAATCCCTTTTATAAGCTCGATATATATTAATTAAAGCCAAACAAATCCCTGCTCTCTATTTAAGTTGGTTGTCCTTTAGAAGTCGAATGACTTCTGGCCAAAAGATAAATTTGATAACAAACAAACCGGTATTTTTGTTTTTTTTGCTTGGGGGCTTCTCATACTCGGTTTTTTTGGTGTGATGGGGGATTTCTGCTCTGTTTGAGCTTATTCCACAGTTATGCAGATGAGAAGGACCATGGTTTAGCCATTCGACGTTAAATAAACAGGGCTGCGTGATAGTTCGCCATTTTGCGTAATCAAGTAAGTAGGACCGTGTGATAGTTTGACAATTGCACGCCCAAGTAAGTAGGACTGCGTGATAGTTAAGGTATGTAGCCGTTCAAATAAACATAGTTCAGGCATTCCACTGCTCAAGAAAGCAGGATTGTGTGATAGTTCGCCATTTTGCGCAATCAAGTAAGTAGGACCGTGTGATAGTTTGATAATTGCACGCCCAAGTAAGTAGGACTGTGTGATAGTTAAGGTATGTAGCCGTTCAAATAAACATAGTTCAGGCATTCCACAGCTCAAGAAAGCAGGATTGTGTGATAGTTCGCCATTTTGCGCAATCAAGTAAGTAGGA
>Ga0105356_10003662_pt1 | contig 15018 bp, 14 predicted proteins | sample GOMGulsemesocosm_3_FD_83502 | JGI IMG/M metagenome (GOLD analysis project Ga0105356, IMG submission 83502) | Methane-oxidizing microbial communities from mesocosms in the Gulf of Mexico - GOM9D Gulf of Mexico | ecosystem: Environmental > Aquatic > Marine > Cold seeps | place: Gulf of Mexico...
ATGAAAATTATAATTCTTGCCGCAGGAATAGGTTCTAGGTTGGGAAATCCATTTCCAAAACCACTAACACCTTTAAAAAATGGCAAAAGCATTATGAAAATGCAAACTGATAATATTGCATCAAAATATGATATTGATGATATCAATGTTGTTGTTGGTTTTAAAAAAGATTTAATCATGGAGCGCTTTCCGGAGCTTACTTACGTTTACAATCCGTTTTTTGACAGAACCAATACTTCTAAAAGTCTATTACAAGCCCTTAAAAAACACCGTGACAAATCGGTGCTATGGTTTAATGGTGATGTGGTTTTCGATGAAAAAATACTAGACCTTCTGAATCCACATATTGAAGCAAATACATCATTTGTAGCGGTAAATACAAGTAAAGTTGCTGAAGAAGAAGTAAAATACACTTTAAAGGAAGGCTATATCGATGAACTTTCAAAAACGGTTAAAAATGGATTAGGTGAAGCGGTTGGTATTAATTTTATTTCTTCAAACGATATTTTAAATTTTATTAGCAGACTAGAGGAATGCGATGCTAACGACTATTTTGAAAGAGGATTAGAATTAGCCATAGAAAAAGATAATCTAAAAATTAAAGCTATTGATATTTCAGCTTATAATTGCATGGAGATCGATTTTATTGAAGATTTAGAAAACGTGAATAATTTATTGTAATGAAGGTTGTTCTATTTTGTCAAAATAACTACGCTTATGGGATTTTAGAGCCGATTAAAATGGTTCTCAAATCAAAAGGCGATGATTACCTTTGGTTTATTTCAAAAAAGAATTTCAACGATTTTCCATTTAAATCAGAGCCACATACATGTCTAATTTCAGATTTAGATAACTTTAAAAGTGATGTTATTTTTGTGCCAGGCAATGAGGTTCCTTATTACTTAAGAGGGTTAAAAACTCAAATTTTTCACGGTCTTGCTGGTGAAAAAAAAGGACATTTTAGAATTCGACATTATTTTGATTTATATCTAACACAAGGCCCCTATTTTACTGAGAAATTCAATGCGTTCAAAGCAAAACACAAAAACTTTGATGTTGTAGAGACGGGCTGGCCTAAATTAGATATTTACGGAAAAGAGAAAACACAATATAACTCATATAAAACCGAATTATTAGAAACACATAAAGCCAATAAGGTCATTCTTTATGCGCCAACGTTTTCGCCTAAATTAACTTCAGCCCCTTTTTTAATTGAACAAATTAAGAAACTCGCGAGTAATCCCGATTATCTAATCCTTTTAAAGTTTCATCCATTAATGGCTCAAGAATGGATAGACATTTATGAGAATTTAGCGCATACTATACCGAATATTATATTTCAAAACGAAAAAAATATTATTAAATTTTTATTGATTTCAGATATACTCATCAGTGATACATCTTCTGTTATATATGAATTTCTTTTACTAGATAAACCGGTTATTACGTTCAATAACATTTCAAAAAATATTCACTGGGAAAATTCTAATGACTTTAATAAATTAATCTCATTGGTGAAAAACAATTTAGAAGAAGACTCATTTGCAAATTCTAGAACGTATATTTACCAGCAATTTCATCCATATAATGACGGAAAATCTGCAGAACGCATGGTTGAGACTACAAGAAGTTATATTGATTTAAATGGCGTTCCAAATAAAAGAAAATTATCTTTTTTAAGACGCTCTAAAATACATTCTATATTTGGTAAACCCAGTAAAAACACTACCAATTAATGACCAAATTAACCGCAATAATTCCTACAGGAAACGAAATTCATAATATTGAAGCTGTTATAGCTTCAGTAAGTTTCGCTGATGAAATTTTAGTTGTAGATAGTTATAGTACCGATGGTACTTATGAAAAAGCTTTAGAATTAGCAACTAAGGTTATAAGACGCGAATACCAATATTCAGCTTCACAAAAAAACTGGGCCATTCCACAAGCAGAACATGAATGGATTTTATTAGTTGATGCCGACGAACGTGTTACCCCAGAATTAAAAGCCGAAATAATAAAAACCCTTGAAAACCCTAAAAAGGACGTTGTAGCCTATTGGATGGGAAGAAAAAATTATTTTATGGGTGAACCAGTAAACTACAGCGGCTGGAAAAACGATAAAGTAATTCGATTATTCAAAAGAGATTATTGTGTTTATCAAGATAAACATGTGCATTCTGAAATTATTGCAAATGGTAACGTTGAAAAATTGACACATAAATTTTATCATAATACCTATATTACATTTGATAGATATATAATTAAAAAGACACGATATGCATCATGGTCAGCAAGAGATTATGATAAAAAAACAGGCAAACTTACGCCTTATCACTTTGTAATTAAACCATTTTGGGCCTTCTTTAAGCACTATATCGTTCAGGGAGGATTTAGAGATGGGGTTGTAGGATTAACTATTGGGTATGTCCAAGGATACGTAGTTTTTATGAGATATGTAAAGATTTGGCTTTTGAGAAAAGGCAGGAGCTAAAACTATCTCTCTGATTTAAAGAGTTTTTTTAAGCGTTTCTTTCTTTGAATTTTATTCTGAAAAGCTTCTACAGATTGCCACATCAATTTATAAACTGTATCATAATCTTTCCCAACACATTTCGCATATTCATCACTCATAATCTCAACTAGTGATCGCTCTTTAGTTAATCTTGAAAAGTTTTGAATTCGAGTTTCAAAGGACATTGGCCCAAATTTCATTCTGTTTAGATCTACCAGAAAAAAATCATAATGGTCGCCATTACTTTTAATTAATGTATTTCCTGGTGAATGATCTAAAAAATGTATGCCTTTTTCATGCAATTCAAACGTAAATCTTGTAAACTCACGAAGTATTTGCTCGTGATTTGGATAATTAAAATCTCTAATAAGTTCTCTATAAGTTAAATCGCAATCCAACTGAGCGCTGACATAAAAACTCCTCTTAAATAAAAGTGCCGTACTGAATTCATAATAAGCAATTGGCATTGGTGTTCCAATTCCTAATTCCATTAAGATATTTGCATATTCAAAAGAGCGTTGGGCCTTACCTTTACGGAAATACTTATATATTATTTGATTTATAAGGTTGGGGACTTTAAAAGACTTAATATTAACTACTTCAGTATCTAACTCAAATAATTTCAATCTATTTCTAGCATCTTTTATAGACTCCCCCGAATTTTCAAAAGTGTCAATAAAGCCATCAATTTTAAAGGCTTCTTTTTTGTATTTACTATGAAACACTTTTTTCATGAGGCAATATTACAAAGTTTTAAGATAATGATAACATAGAACTTAAAGAATACAAATCAATATGTTTGAAATTAATTAAGAAACCACTTATTAATATTAAAATAAATGAACGTTATTTTAAACATCTTCTTTCCATTAGGAACAAATTTTTTATTGTTTTTATGAGATTCTCGGACTCCAATATGATTTTTGTGCCTTAGTTCATCAAAGTCTCTAATGGCAAAGGAAATTTTATTTTTATATGGGAGCTTATGAAAATCGCAAATATGCTCTTTAGTAACACGCTCTCTGTCACAAATCTTAAAATAATAATCATCAATATTTGTTTCTCTTAACATTCTAGATGTTCGGCGTTCCCATTTCTTTTTAACTTCGGCTTCAGATTCGTAATGTGTAAAATGTACTTCAATATCGTCCAATTTGGCTATGGGATACGTCACAGCTCTATCTGGATATTCCGAAGTCGTAACAAACTGTAATTTTTGTTGCATGTAATACTCAAAATTTGAAAGTAATTTTAAGTAACATGGTCCATATAAAAACAATCCTATGAATGGTGAATTATAAGGTCTTTTATACCATTGATACAATGCCCCGCCCCAACAATTATTGGAAATTATTACAAAGTCCTTATCTTTCAAAAGCGCAATGTCTTTTTTACTAAATTGTTTCTTAAAGTTTTGCCGAAACTTTCGCCTTAAGAAAACGCTGCTTTTTCTAAGCATGTATTAATTATTGTTAGGAAATGGCTGCAAACTTACAAAGATTTAAAACAATGTGAAAAACTAATCTTAAATTTGCAAAAACGACATTTTAATTAGGAATGCATACTGAAATTAAAAACGCCCTAGAAGTCCTCAAGCAAGGAGGAATTATTCTTTACCCAACCGATACCGTTTGGGGCATTGGATGTGATGCAACCATTAGTGCAGCTGTTGCAAAAATATATGCATTAAAAAAGCGAGAAGAATCAAAAAGTATGATATGTCTTGTTAATGATACCGAAATGTTAGAACAACATGTATCAGAAATACCTAAATCAGCATTAGATTTAATAAAACAATCACAAAAACCTACAACGATAATTTATGATGCACCAAAAAATGTTGCAAACAACTTAATAGCAAATGACAACACCTTAGCTATAAGAGTGGTAAATAATTCTTTTTGCAATGCCCTAATTAAAACATTACTGAATCCATTAGTTTCAACATCAGCAAATATCAGTGGTCAACCTACCCCAAAAGACTTTCAAGAAATAAGTGAGCATATTATAAAAGGTGTAGACTATATTGTAAATTTGCCCAGCAAAAAAACAGCAATTAGACCATCATCGATTATTAAAATGAGTAATGATGGAACAATTAAAGTGATACGTAAATAAAATACCAAAATCCAAAAATTAATTAGTGTATTTGTGGCAATTAAATCAAAAATGAATTACAAAAAAGCCTTAGATCATAAAATTTTCAGCATAATCTCTAAATCATCAAAAGCACTTGGATTAGATGCTTATGTCATCGGCGGATTTGTGCGTGATTATTTATTACAACGCGGCACACATAAAGATATTGATATTGTCGCCATAGGAAGCGGCATTGAATTAGCTCAACATGTAGCTAACAATCTTCCAAATACTCCAAAAGTACAGGTGTTTAAAACCTATGGTACTGCAATGCTTAAATATGACGATATTGAGATTGAATTTGTAGGTGCTCGCAAGGAATCCTATAATACAGATAGCCGAAACCCTATCGTTGAAAATGGAACACTTGAAGACGATCAAAATAGACGTGATTTTACTATAAATGCTCTTGCTCTAGACTTGAGTCAAGATAATTTTGGTAATTTACTCGATCCTTTTAATGGCACTGACGACCTGGAGTCTAAAATTATAAGAACACCATTAAATCCAGATGTTACCTATAGTGATGACCCTTTACGTATGATGCGAGCTATTCGATTTGCAACACAATTAAATTTTACAATTGAAGACAAATCACTAAAAGCTATTTCAAAAAATAACCAGCGCATTGAAATTATCACTAAAGAACGCATTATAGTAGAACTGCATAAAATTCTAGAAAGCGAAAAGCCTTCAGTGGGATTTTTAATACTAGAAAAAACAGGATTACTCAATTATATATTACCTGAACTCACAGCACTTAAGGGGATTGATGAAGTTGAAGGTCAACGGCATAAAGATAATTTTTACCATACCCTTGAAGTCGTAGATAATATTGCCAAGCATACAAACAATTTGTGGTTACGCTGGGCGGCATTGCTCCATGACATTGGTAAAGCACCAACAAAAAAGTTTAGTAAAAAAGTAGGATGGACATTTCATGGTCATGAATTTGAAGGTTCAAAAATGGTTTTTAGATTATTTAAGCGATTAAAAATGCCTCTTAATGATAAAATGAAGTTTGTACAAAAAATGGTTCTTATGAGTTCGAGACCCATTGTTCTTGCTGAAAATATAGCTACAGATTCTGCCGTACGTCGTTTAGTTTTTGATGCTGGAGATTTTGTTGAAGACTTAATGACACTATGTGAAGCCGATATTACCACTAAAAACCCGAACAAGTTTAAAAAGTATCACAATAACTTTAAAGTTGTTAGAGCCAAAATAATTGAAGTCGAAGAACGAGATCATATTCGAAATTTTCAACCACCAATTTCGGGTAGTGATATCATGAATGCATTTAGCCTAAAGCCTTCTAAAGAAATTGGATTAATAAAAGAAACCATAAAGGAAGCTATCCTTGAAGGAGACATACCGAATGAATATGATGCTGCTTTTAAACTCATGCTTAAAGAAGGTGAGCGTTTAGGTTTAAAATCCAATCTTTAAATTAATGATAACACTTGCACGTACAAATTCAGCTAATCAAGATTTTATTGACCTCGTAATTTTATTAGACGCTGATTTAAAAATTAAAGATGGTGAAGACCACTCATTTTACAATCAATTTAATAGCATCGATGGTTTACATCATGTTGTAATTTGTTATCAAAATAAAAAAGCTATCGGTTGTGGAGCCATTAAAAGATATGACGATAAAACAGCCGAAATTAAAAGAATGTATACCTTAAATGAAGCTAGAGGGATGGGTGTTGCTTCAAAAATTTTACAAGAATTAGAACTTTGGTCAACGGAACTCCGTTTTGAAAAATGCATTTTAGAAACTGGTAAAAAGCAACCAGATGCTATTGGTCTCTATAAAAAATGCAATTACAGTATTTCTGCTAATTATGGTCAATATAAAAATATAGCTAATAGTGTTTGCTTTGAAAAGTTTTTAAACGTATAAATCAAAAATGAAAAAGGATAATAAAAAAGTAGTGTATTGGTTATTTACTGGATGTATATTAATCTTCATAATGGTCGTAGTTGGAGGAATCACACGATTGACTCACTCTGGATTATCAATATCAAACTATAAATTAATATCTGGCACTATTCCACCAATGAATGACGTTGAGTGGCAAACAGCATTTGATCTCTACAAACAATACCCTGAATATCAAAAACTAAACAACCAATTTTCTTTGCAAGATTTTAAAGATATTTATTTTTGGGAATGGTTACATCGCGTTATCGGTCGCTTTATTGGAGTGGTCTTTTTTATCCCCTTTTTATACTTTTTAATTCGTAAACAACTTAGTAAACCCACCATTAAAAAGTCAATACTATTACTTTCTCTGGGAGCTTTCCAAGGCTTCTTAGGATGGTATATGGTAAAAAGCGGTTTAGTAGATAACCCTGATGTTAGCCATTACAGATTGGCTGCACACCTAACCACTGCATTTATTACTTGTGCCTACACCTTTTGGGTTGCTTTAGATATTATTTTTCCTGATAAAAAAATAATCCTAACAGGCTTTAGGAATTTAGTTCGGATTACCATGGGGATATTAATCATCCAAATTATTTATGGCGCTTTTGTTGCAGGATTAGACGCCGGGTTTATACATAACCATTGGCCAATGATGAGCGATGGAAAATTCATACATGACACGGTATATATTGAACAAGATCCACTATATAAAAACTTTATAGAAGGCAAAAGCGGGGTTCAATTCGTGCATCGTATACTTGCTTATATAGTTACGTTACTTATTTTAATTATTTGGTTTAGATCTAGACAAATAATCATGAGTAAATTTCAGGCAAAGTCAATCAAATTTTTAATAACCATGATTGTGATCCAATTTGGATTAGGAGTATTTACAATATTATTCCAAGTTCCGGTATGGCTAGGCGTAGCACATCAAATTGGAGCATTTTTCTTATTAGGTGCCATGACATTTACATTACATCGTTTTAGTAAATAAGTCAAAAAATAGTACCTTTACACCCTAATGTTTTACTATGATTTATAGATTTAGAATCATCCTTGATACCGATAATGACGACGACGTTTTTCGTGACTTAGAAATAAGAGAAACGAGTACACTCGAAGACTTGCATAATATCATCACACAATCCTTTGGATTTGACGGAACTGAAATGGCATCGTTTTACCGAAGTGATGATGAATGGAATCAAGGTGAAGAAATTTCCCTGTTTGATATGAGTGAAGGTATAAATTCAGTGAAATTAATGAACGAAACGATCATTGAAGATGTGATTAATGAAGCCAACACTAAACTTATATATGTTTATGACTTCCTTAGCATGTGGACCTTTTTGGTTGAATTAGCAGAAATTGTTGATGAAGCAGAAGGTACAGATTACCCAAACCTTATGTTTGTACATGGGCAAATTCCAAATGAAGCCCCTGAAAAAACTTTTGAAGCAGAAAATTTAGATGAATATGATGCCCTTGAAGACAACCTAAATATAGACGATTACGAAGATTTAGATTTTAATGAAAATTGGAATTAAACGGATGGTTTTATAAGCCATTAGTATTTACATTTTCATAATTACGTTTTACAAAATCTAAAGCATTTTTTAATATCTCACCCATATTTTTGCTATGCTTAAATTTTAAATCTGAGGTATAATCATAGATTATAGTTTTCAATAAATCGATATGCTTTTCAATAGATATAGTATCTAAAGTCATACATGCAATTAGCTCCTCTATTCTATCATGATAACTAATTAATCGCTTCGCTATTATAGAGCGTTCTTCTAATTTATATTGATCAATAGACTCTTTTTGGAATTTTTCAGCAACCAATTGTACCATTTTTAAATTCTCTTTAAAAAACTGAGGTCGATAAATATTTAGTTTTCCCTCATAGCTTTGTTGGTCAAAATCAATAGCTCTTATTTTATAAACTACATGATCAAAATCGTGTGTTGGTACAATAACATAATTATAGGAACGCATATCACCTAAAAGTCTAATCATACAACGTTCATTAAACTTCACAAACTCTTTGGCTATTTGCGCTTTTTCAGGATTATTACATTTAGGCAACATGTTTTTTATAAACTCATCACCAGGAATTCCTGCAATATGCTCTTCGATTAAAGTATTCTTGTAGACTAAAAAATTAAGATTATAAGGAGACAGCATATGTTCTAATTCCAACCCATAAATACGTGAAGCATCTGCCTTTTTAACATAGAAGTAGGTGTAATTATCATTTAAAACATTTCTAACCTTTACTCTAAATGGCTTAGAATTACCAAAAGTGCAATAATCAATTGCATCAATATTTAAAAAAGGAATTGTTTTTTCATTACCATCAGAATGTAGATTCGTATAAACTTTCTTCAGACTTAAATCAATTTCTTCCCTTTCAAATTCATTATAATATACGCGTATCCACAAGGTGTCATTGTCATGTTTGTCATATACCACAACCGATCCTTGAAAACGCAATAAGTCATCATAAAATACAGGGATCCTAATATTTCTCTTATATTCTGAGAGATAAGAATGTAATTTAGGACTTACAGGATAAGATGGTTTCTTTTTTGAGATTTTCAAATCTTTCATGAATCTTTCTATCTAATGTTTTTCAAAGGTCACATGTAACATCCATTTGACTTTTCTTTTAACTCATAAAATTTAGTCATGGATATTTCATCGCACTAATCCAAGTTACTCAAAAATACGCTATTTTAGTCATGCAATTGTAACAACTTCTAAGATTCATCGTCTTACGTTTATAACCAATCAATCATATAACTTTGGAATCAATTTTAACAATTAAAAATCTAACCAAGAAATTTGGCTACTTAACAGCTGTAAAAGATCTCACCTTTACTATAAACAAAGGTAATGTTTACGGTATTCTTGGACCTAATGGAAGTGGTAAATCAACAACTCTAGGTATTGTTTTAAATGTAGTCAATAGAACCTCTGGTGACTTTCATTGGTTTGATGGAAACATTACAACTCATGATGCCTTAAAAAAAGTAGGAGCAATTATAGAAAATCCAAATTTCTATCCATATATGTCAGCATATCAAAATTTAAAATTGGTATGTAAAATAAAAGGAATTCCATTATCAAAAATTAACGAGAAATTAGAAATTGTTGGTCTGATTGAAAGAAAAGACAGCAAATTCAAAACATATTCTCTTGGAATGAAACAACGTTTAGCCATTGCATCTGCATTATTAAACGATCCTGAGATTTTAATTTTAGACGAACCTACAAATGGACTTGATCCACAAGGTATCCATCAAATTCGTGAAATTATCAAAGAAATCGCTAGCAATGGTACAACAATTCTATTAGCATCACATTTATTGGATGAAGTAGAAAAAGTCTGCACACATGTCGTTGTCCTAAGTAAAGGAGAAAAACTATACTCAGGTAGAGTTGAAGAAATGATTTCTAGTGAAGGATTTTTTGAGCTTAAAACTGATCAACATGATAAATTAATCAAAGTTCTGGAAGATGACGAAACATTTGGAAAAATTAAAGTTGAAGACGATCTCATTACAGCCTTTGTAAATAGACCGATGGAAGCTGCAGCCTTTAACAAGCTCATGTTTGAAAAAGGTATAACTCTTTCACATTTAGTAAAACGTAAGGAGAGTCTAGAAGAACAATTCCTTCAGTTAACAGACAATAACTAATCACATAATCAATCAAGCAATGCTACGTCTTTTACAATTAGAATTACAAAAATTATTACTCAACAGAACGAGTAAAATACTCATATTTATATCATTTATTTTACCTTTTACTGTCATTATGCTTTCAGCAGTAAAAATTAACTTCTTTGGTTTTTTCACTTTAGAATTGGGAGAACTTGGAATTTATAATTTTCCAATTATTTGGCATATTACAACCTTTTTTGCCTCTCAATTTAAATTTTTCTTTGCCATAGTAGTGGTTTCAATGATTGGAAATGAATATAGTAATAAAACAATTAAACAAAACTTAATTGATGGTTTAAGCAAAAAAGAGTTTATCCTTTCTAAATTTTATACTATTGTTTTCTTTTCTTTTGTTGCAACAGTATTATTAACTTTAATTTCATTATTAATAGGACTTTATTATTCTAGTTATAATGAGATTGATATCATACTAATGGAAACAGAATATTTAGTAGCATATTTCCTAAAGCTTGTTGCCTTCTTTTCTTTCTGTTTATATCTGGGAATGCTTGCAAAGCGATCTGCTTTTGCCTTAGCCTTTTTATTCGTAGATTTTATTTTAGAATGGATAATTTTAGGATTAATAACATGGCAAGCAAATTTTGAAATCGCCGAAAAGATTCAAAACTTTTTCCCGCTAAAGTCTATGTATAACCTTATAGAACAACCTTTTCAGAGAATTGCCATGTCAAAATTTCCAGATAAAGCAGATTTAGCATACGACTATGCATTACACTGGCATGAACTTGCGATTGTCTTATTTTGGACTGGACTTTTTGTCTTTTTATCGTACAGACTATTAAAAAAGAGAGATTTGTAATATATTTATGAGCTACATTGCTTGTAAATGAAAAAGATATTATTAATCCTAACACTATTTTTGTGCATACATAGTATTGCACAAAATCAAGCAGCCAACTGGTTCTTTGGTCAAGGTGCTGGGATTAATTTTAATATCGGCTCTGGAGCTGTGACCTCTGTTGATGGAGGCATGTTAAACACCTTAGAAGGTTGTGCTTCTATATCTGATGAGAATGGCGATTTAGTACTTTACACCGATGGCTCTACAGTTTATAACCGCGACCATCAGATCATGGCCAATGGTACAGGTCTTTTTGGAGATAACTCAAGTACTCAGTCAGCTCTTGTTGTTCCCGCACCAAAGAACCCCGAGATCTATTATATATTTACCGTGGATGTTGATGTTACACAAGATCAATCAGGTACAGACTTTGGTTTCAACTATTCAATAGTAGATATAACCGGTGACAACGGATTAGGAATAGTTACAGATAAGAACATCAATTTACTAGAGAGGTGTTCAGAAAAAATAACAGCCGTTTTAAAAGATTGCGAATCAGAATCTATCTGGGTTATCTCCTATGCTACCGCTGATGGTAGGCCTGGATATTTCACATCTTATCATGCCTATGAAGTTACCGAGAATGGAGTAAGTCCAAATGTAATAGTATCAACATTTCCTCAAAATAACCTTCCTCCTGATCCTAATGATCGTAGAGGACAAATAAAAGTATCACCTGATGGTACCAAATTTGCATCTGCAAACATGTCTGGAGGATTATATTTGTTCGATTTTGACGCCAATACTGGTATTGTTTCAAACCAACAAGAACTTATTATCAATACAACATCAGCTTTAGCATATGGTATTGAATTTTCTCCGAATAGTGAATTGTTATACATTCATTCATCAAATCGAATGGGTGCTTCACAACCCCCTAATTTACATGAGTCAACTTTAACCCAATTTGATGTAACGGCGGCAAATGTTCAAGATACAGAATACACAGTTGATCAACAACAACTCTATCGTGGTTCACTGCAATTAGGCCCAAATGGTAAAATATATAGAGCCCTAAGCGCCAATTATTTAATAGGCCTCCCTTATTTAGGTGTAATCAATAATCCTAATGCCATTGGAGCCGCATGTAATTACCAGCATAATGCCATTGAATTGTCTCCGAATCGATCTACTCAAGGACTCCCTCCGTTTGTTCAATCCTTTTTTAATGATCAAATAGATATCATCCAAAATAATACAAGTACTACAGATTTACCATTGTGCGTTGGTGAGTCTTATACATTAATGTACGACGATATTCCAAATGTAATTTATACTTGGTATAGAGATGGTGTATTACTTCCAGAAGATGGTTATGAATATTTAATTTCAGAAGCCGGGACTTATGAATTATTTATTGACTTTAATGATGGTAGTTGTGAAACCTTTGAAGGTATTGCTTATGTTTCTTATCACGAAATCCCTGTAGCAAATTTGGCAAATGATATTATCATTTGTGATGATGATAATGATGATACATGGTCTTTTGACCTTAGTCTTCAAGATCTTATTATTTTGGACAATCAAGATAATATGACTTATAGTGTGCATTACTTTGAATCTCAAGAGGATGCTGATGATAACGTAAATGAAATTATTGGCAACTATAACAATATTAATAAGCGTCAGCAAATATTTGCAAGAATACATAATGATGGTAATCCCAATTGCTACGACACAACATCCTTTTTTGTAGAAGTATTTGATACTCCAATAGCAAATTTAATTGGGGACTGGGAAATTTGTGATGACAACACTGATGGTGATGACAAGAATGGCCGGAGAGATTTTGACCTTTCAACGTTAGATGTCGTTGTTTTAGGCGCTCAAGATCCTCAGCAATTTTCTATCACTTACCATACATCACAATTAGATGCAGATGCCAACGTATTTTCCTTGCCAACCCTTTATTACAATACTACACCTAATTTAGAAGAAATTTTTGTTAGAATTGCAAATATTGCAAATCCAGACTGCTTCAATACGACATCTTTCAATCTAATTGTAAATATTATCCCAGAAGTTTTTAATATCACTTTATATCAATGTGATGAAGACGGCAATCCAGATGGGTTGACATTATTTAATTTAACCGAAGCCTCTGAAGAATTAACCGGGGGCATTGCCGACCGCTCAACAAAATTCTTCCTCAATATCCTTGATGCAGAAAATAACACAAATGAAATAGATGGAAATTCATTTAGTAATACTGTTAATCCACAAACTATATTTGTACAAGTTATTAATGATCTAACGGGATGTTTCGATATTGCAGAGTTAGACCTTGATGTTACGGCAACTGATGCAAACGATGCAATTCTTACACATTGCGATAATGATGGTGTGGAAGATGGATTTTATAATTTTAATTTGACTGATGCAAATGCAACTATTTTAAACGGATTACCAACCACAGTCACCATCAGTTATTATGAAACATATGAAAATTCTTTGTTAGAAATAAATGAACTGGATGCCTTCTTTACTAACTCCACACCCTATTCACAGACCATTTTTGCAAGAATTGAAAATGCTAATGCCTGTTATGGAATTACACAAATAGAATTGACAGTTTATGAACTGCCCAATATCAATACAGAATTTGAAACGTTATATTGCTTGAATTACTTTCCTCAAACTATAACCTTAGACTCTGGTCTAATAAATAACATTCCCGAAGACTTTACGTATGAGTGGTCAACTGGAGAAACAACTCCCGATGTATCTATTAATGAACCTGGCACCTATACTGTTACTGTTATGAATGCCAATAATTGTACTAAAGAAAGAACCATTATTGTACTCCCCTCAAATATTGCCACTTTTGAAAACATTGAAGTTATTGATGCTACATCAAATAACACCATTACTGTTTTTGTTTCTGGGGAAGGAGATTATGAATTTTCATTAAATAATAGTGATGGCCCTTATCAAGACAGTAACTATTTTGAAAATGTGCCTCCTGGATTACACACCGTTTATGTAAGGGATAAAAATGAATGTGGCATTGTTAACGATATTGTTTCTGTAATTGGTTTTCCAAAATTTTTCACCCCAAATGATGATTCATATAATGACACCTGGCATGTATATGGTATCAACGATCCATCACAATTTAAAAGTGACATCTATATTTTTGATCGTTATGGCAAACTATTAAAGCAATTACTTCCTCAAGGCTCTGGCTGGGATGGTACATTTAATGGACATGATCTTCCTTCAAGTGATTATTGGTTTCATGTTAAACTTCAAGATGGTCGTGTTTTCAAAAGCCACTTTACTTTAAAACGATAAAATAATAATCCATTTTCAATAAATAATTGGAAATAAGATAGTTTCATTTCAAAAAAGAATAAAAAACCATGTATTGCATTGATTCTATTTTGCGGATAATCAAATTTTAAGTCGTTTTTGACTCTAGAAATTCAAATCGAATCCATAGCTTTCAAAACCCATATTAAAACCCTTAGAATTTTATTAATGAAAAGGTTAACCCGAACTATAGTACTCGTCACAACATTCTTCACAGACTGAAAGTGATATCTAAATTTTCGATTCCAATCCAAATTTTTACAGCAAATACTTCATTTAGCCTAAGGCTGGCGTGGATAATTTGATCGATACTTGATGCCTGCAAGTCATTATTGATATCATGTTGAACTTCAAAATTAGGATTTTTTTTTAAATCTCTTTGCTTTAACAAAACGAAATTTGATAATTTTTTTATCATGAAATTGCGATATAACATAATTTATCTCAAAAAAATATTACATAAAAATGCATTTCATCGAATTTATTTGCATTTAATCTAGTTTATAGTTATTTTCGCTCAAAG
>Ga0105356_10003665_pt1 | contig 15014 bp, 11 predicted proteins | sample GOMGulsemesocosm_3_FD_83502 | JGI IMG/M metagenome (GOLD analysis project Ga0105356, IMG submission 83502) | Methane-oxidizing microbial communities from mesocosms in the Gulf of Mexico - GOM9D Gulf of Mexico | ecosystem: Environmental > Aquatic > Marine > Cold seeps | place: Gulf of Mexico...
AGGAAAATATAAATTAACAAAATATCACCAATGAAAACAAAATTCGCTGTAATTATAACTTTAATTGCTTTTTCATTCTCAGGAATGTCACAAAAAAAATGGACATTAAAAGAAGCTGTAGATTATGCTTTAGAACACAACATTACCATTAAACAAAATGAATTAAACGTTGAGTTTAGTAAAGAAGATGTGGTGCAAGCAAAAGGGAATTTTTTACCAGATTTAAGTGCTTCTTCTAGTGGTGGTTTAGGTTTTGGTTCTACATTTGATAGAGTAAGTAACAATAGAGTATCATCAACAACTTTTGGATCTTCTTTTGGATTGAATTCTGGGATTTCAATTTTTAATGGTTTTAGAAACTTAAACTCTTATAAACAAGCAAAATTGGGTGTTGAGTCTAGTAAATTAGATTTGGCAAAAATAAAAGATGATATTTCTTTAAACGTTGTAAATGCCTATTTAAATATCCTATTTGCAAAAGAAAACTTAAGTGTTGCCAAGGTTCAATATGAAATAAGTAAAAAACAAATTGAAAGAGCAAAAAATCAAGTTGAAGCTGGAGCTAAGGCTAGAGGAGAACTGTTAAATGTTCAATCGACTGCTGCTACGGATGCTCAAAATGTTGTTACGCAACAAAATACGTTAGATTTAGCAATGTTAAGTTTAGCTCAATTATTACAGGTCTCTGCAGAAAACTTTGATATTGCGAACATAGATGTAGGATCACCTTCAATTGCTACTTTATATGACGATTCTAATGTTGTTTATAAAAAAGCAGTGACGAATAGACCAGAAATTTTAAAGGCCAGAATTGGTGTTGAAAATAGTGAATTAGGGATAGAAATAGCTAAAGGAAGATACTTACCATCATTATCTGGTTCTTTAGGAGCAAGTACCAACTTTGCACATTCATTTGAATTATTACAAGGGCAACCATCGAACACATATTTTTTCAAACAAGTTTATGACAACTTAGGTGCTAATTTAGGAGTGTCTTTAAGTATTCCTATTTTTAATAGGTTTCAAACAAAATCAAATGTTACTAAATCAAAGATCAATAAAGAAATAAGTAAATATAATTTAGAGAGCCAAAAATTACAATTACAACAAACAATTCAAAAGGTATTTTTAGATGCTAAATCTGCTGCAAAAACTTATGAAGCTTCAAAAACTTCATTAGAAGCACAGCAAGAAGCTTTTAAGAATGCACAAGAGCGTTATAATTTTGGAGCCATGACTTTATTTGATTTTGATCAGGTAAGAAATCGCTTGGTAAGTGCTGAATCTACATTGATAAGATCTAAATACGATTATGTATTTAAAACGAAAGTATTAAAATTCTATTACGGAGAGTCTATTTTAGATTAATCGTAGAACGATAGCCATTAGGGTGATTGTAAAAAAACTATAGTTAAAATAAAAGCCTTTGAGATTTCTCAGAGGCTTTTATTTTTTTAATCTTTTAAAGTGATAATTAAGAGTCGAAATTGTTTAGTACAATTCGTTTAATCTTTTTGTTCAATGCACCAATTGATTTATAGCTTGTGTGCTCTAAAATGATAACGACCAAATCATCAGAATACTGAGTGATCCCTGTACTAAATCCATTCCATTTTCCGTAATGATACACCACTTTTTCATCGTTCTTAGTGTCTATTCTAAAACCTAGCCCGTAAGGAACCTTTCTACCATAAATGGTTTTTCCTTTGGTGTGCATCATCTCTAATGACTCTTTTGATATCAACTTTCCATTGTTCAATCCGTTTACCCATTTAAATAAATCTTCATTCGTTGCGTAAACGTTTTTATCACCAACAACAGCATCGTTTACTGTGCCATTTATTTTAAGATGCCTCCAACCTCTATACAATCGGTATCCAATCAATTGATTTGCTTTTATCGTGTCGTTTTCAAAACTATATACAAATGAATTTTTCATCTGAAGCGGTTCAAAAATATTGGTTTTCACAAAATCAGCATAACGCATGCTAGTTATTTTTTCTACAATTGAAGCGAGTACAAAATAGCCGGTATTTGAATAATCAAAATTTCTACCTGGTCTAAAAAACATAGATGCTGTACTACTCGTTTCTAAAAAACTCATCATTTCTGAATTTGTAGGAGGCTTGTTTTTATTCCACTCATGCTCGGCAACCCAAAAGTATTTTGGTAAGCCAGAAGTGTGATTTAATAAATGTTTTATGGTGATGTTTTTAAAAGGAAACTTCGGAAAGTATTTAGAAACAGTATCTGTTAATTGCAATTGATTTCTTTCATAAAGCATCATTATAGAGGTTGCAGTAAACTGTTTACTTACAGAAGCTAATTGATACATAGATTCTTTATGTAAAGGTTTCTTTTTTCTGAAATCTGCATAACCAACCTGATTTTGATAAATTAATTTACCTTCTTTAGCAACTGAAATAGAACCATGAAAGTCGTGTCTTTTATTTATCCTTTTTAGTAGTGAGTCTAATTTGTGGCTAACTTTCTGAGTAATATCATCAGAATATTTTTCTATAAGAATGGGAATGTCCTTAGCGATAATGCTATCGGTAACTATTTCTGTAGAACTTTTTTCAGTCTTAGTGTCGTTGGATTCTGATGTGAGTACAAAACTACTTAAGAGTACAATAAAGAGGCCTATAAAGTATTTAATATAATTTTTCAATGAATGGGGAAACTTTAATTCAGCACTAAAATACTAAGCTTAGATGTTCTTTCAAAATATTTCACTCTATTTAACTATTAGCTCTAAACTATATGTTCTTTTTGATTCATAATGTATCTTTGTCAAAAATTACACTCAATTGATTTATATTTTAAACATAGAGACCTCTACAAAAAACTGCTCTGTTAGTATTTCTAAAGACGGAAAACGACTTGCTATTAAAGAATTGAATAATGGAAATTATTCTCATGCAGAAGTTTTACATCCGTTTATAAATGCTGTTTTAGAGGAGGCGAAAATTAAAATAAGTGAACTTCATGCTGTCTCTGTAAGTAAAGGACCAGGCTCTTATACAGGTTTGCGTATTGGAGTTTCTGCTGCAAAGGGTTTGTGTTTTGCTCAAAATATCCCATTGATTTCTATTGAAACATTGACATCATTGGCACATGCTACTAAAGTAGAAAACGGTGTCATTATTCCTATGTTAGATGCTCGTAGAATGGAAGTATATGCTGCGGTTTATAATTCTGATTATGATCAAATACGAGAAATCAAAGCAGAAATTATTGATAAAAATTCATATTCAGAATATTTAGAAAAAGGCAAAGTATATTTCTTGGGTGATGGTGCTGAAAAATGTAAAGAAATGATAAAAAACAGCAATGCAATTTTTATAGATGATATCTTTCCTTCTGCAAATGAACTATGTAAGTTAGCGTATGATAAGTACAAAAAAAACGACATCGAAGATGTCGCTTATTTTGAACCTTTTTACTTAAAAGATTTTATTGTAGTTCCTCAAAAGAAAAAGAAACCTACTTTTTAATGTTTACTTGATGTGGATACGGAATTTCAATTCCTGCTTTATCTAACTCTAATTTTACATTTTCTGTAACCTCAAAGTACACATCCCAATAATGCTCTGTTTTACACCATGGTCTTACAGCAAAATTAACTGAACTATCTGCCAATTCGGAAACTGTAACTCCTGGGGCAGGATCTTTTAATACTTTTGGATGAGAAGTTAATACATTCAGTAATACCTCTTTTGTTTTCTTAATGTCAGCATCATAAGATACTCCAATAACCAAATCTACTCTACGGGTCCCTTCTGTAGTATAGTTAACAATATTCCCATTAGATAATGATGCATTTGGAATGATGATTTCTTTGTTTGATAAGCCAGTTAGTTTTGTAGTGAAAATTTCAATTTCTTTTACAACACCAATTTCTCCTTGAGCTTCAACCAAATCACCAAGTTTAAAAGGTTTGAAAATCATAATTAAAACACCTCCAGCAAAATTAGCAAGAGAACCTTGTAAAGCTAAACCTACAGCTAAACCAGCAGCAGCAAGAATGGCAGCAAATGAAGTTGTCTCAACTCCAAGTTGAGATATAACTGTAACAATTAAAAGAATTTTTAATGCCCAACCAGCTAAGTTTCCTAAGAATTTTTGAAGCGTAAGGTCAACACCAGCTTTCTTCATAATTTTTTTAGACATTTTTACCAATAGGCCTATTACAAACAAACCGATGATTAAAATTGCCAATGCAGTGACTATTTTTGGAGCATAGTCTACAAATAATACTTCTGCCTTTTCAAGATACTTTTCCATTTTACTATTTTTAATTTATAAGTGAAATTATTATTGCAAAAATAGCAGGAATTGCTTGAACATAAAAGAGCCTGATGTTTTTTGTAGAATAGGCACCGTAAATTCCTGCAATGACAATACAACTTAGAAAGAAAATGCTAACATGTATTTCTTCTGTGATGAGCGACCAGATCAATCCTGTGGCTAAGAAGCCATTGTATAAACCTTGATTTGCAGCCAATACTTTTGTTTCTTCGGCAAACTCTTTAGATTTCAATCCGAAGGTTTTTATCCCTTTGGGTTTTGTCCATAAAAACATTTCTAATATTAAAAAATATATGTGCTCTAAAGCAACAAAGGCAATTAAAACAATGATTAAGATTTTCATTTTTGTAGGTTTTTAATTTGTTCAAAAGCTTGATTTGTATCCTCGGTTGGTAATTGACAAGTCTTGTTTACACAAACATATATTAAAGTGTTGTTCTCTACAAATCTACTTTTTAATAGTGGTAAATCACTCTCAGAGATGCTTCCGCATATTAATTTATTGGGAATGTATTTTTGATTGATTTCTTTTACCTTCTTAAGTGCGTCTTTTCCGCTAACGGCAACTTCAAAATATCCTTCAGTAAAATTGCTATATAAATCGAGCCAATTAGAATAGGCCGATCCGTAATTAGGAATGTTATTTACCATGTTGGATAACATTTGTTTGCTTGTTTTTAAATAATATTCGTTGTCAAAGTAATGACTTAGCTTAAATAGATTTTTTGCCATCATAGAGTTAGATGCTGGCATTACATTGTCTTCGACTTCCATTTTTCTAGCAATCAACTGTGTGTCTTTATTTGATGTAAAGTAGAACATTTTTGAAGTCGAGTCAAAGAAATAATCAAAACTTGTATCTGCAAGAGCTTTTGATAATTGCAGCCATTTATCATCTAAAGTTACTTCATATAAAGAAATGTAGGCGTCTATAATCGCTGAATAATCTTCTAAATACCCGTTGATAGAAGCCTTACCGTTTTTATAGTTTCGATATAAAGTTCCGTCTTCCTTTAATAAAGAGCTTTCGATAAACTTCGCGTTTTTTAAAGCAACATCTAAAAAGTGCGAATTGTTAAATACACGATACGCATCGATATAGCCTTTTAGCATAATCCCGTTCCAAGAGGTTAAGATTTTATCATCTAATCTTGGTCTTTTACGTTTAGATCTTTCTTTTAATAATACTTTTCTCCATTTAGATGTTTTTTCTTTTAGGCTGTTTAAATTTAAGCTGTGCTTTATTACAAAGTCATTATCAGAAATAGACCTTATCAAATGATAATTTGAATGTTCCCAAAATCCATACTCATTTACATTGTAATAGTCTGCAAACAATGCAAAATCATCTTTTAAAAGATGCTGTAATTCTTTTGTTGTCCAAACATAATAAGCACCTTCTTCAAGCTCATCTTTATCATTCAAACTGTCGGCATCTAAGGCTGAGTAAAATCCACCAGAAGCATCTAACAATTCTCTTTCTATAAATTCTAATGTGTGATAAACGGTTTCTTTGTACAACTCATTTTTGGTTGCTAAATAGGCATCTGAATACAAGCTAACCAACTGACCATTGTCGTACAGCATTTTTTCAAAATGTGGAATGTGCCATTTTGTATCTACAGAGTATCTAGAAAAACCACCGCCAACATGATCAAATATTCCTCCCAAAGCGATTTTTGTTAAAGTATTGTTTACATACTTTTTTAATGTATCGTTGTTGTTTTGATAGGCATTTCTTAATAAGAAATGATAATTGTTTGGCATCGGAAATTTTGGGGCTTTGTTCATTCCGCCTAAATCATCATCAAAATAGATTCCCCATTTCTTTACAGTTTCTGTTACATAGTCTTTTGTAAATAATGACTCTTCTGTATTTAGAGTAACCAATCCGGATTGTTTAACGCCTTCCGTTAGCTTTTCAGCATATTCAACTACTGTCTCAGGTTTGTTAATGTATAAATCTCCAATTTGGGTCAATGTTTTTACCCAATCATCTTTCTTAAAATAGGTGCCTCCCCAAACAGGTCTTCCATCTGGTAGTGCAACACAGTTTAGTGGCCAACCTCCAGAACCCGTCATTAACTGTACAGCATTCATGTAAATTTGATCTACATCGGGTCTTTCTTCTCTATCTACTTTTACGTTGATAAAGTATTTGTTCATAATTGCTGCTACATCTTCATTTTCGAAACTTTCTTCTTCCATTACATGACACCAATGACAAGAAGAATATCCAACAGAAATCAACAACAATTTATTCTCTTTTTTTGCCAATGCCAAAGTTTCATCATTCCAAGCATGCCAGTTTACAGGGTTGTGAGCATGTTGTAATAAATACGGACTTGTTTCGGTTATTAAATCGTTTGTGTGCTTATAAATGCTCATTTTTTTGTTTTTACAAGATGTAATTAGAACCAAACTAATAATTAAAAAGGAAAACTGTTTCATCATTTAATTGTAAGAATTTTATCAAAGATAGAAATATTATATCCTATTAGTACTTAATAGAATGGTAATATTAAAAGGCTTTAGATTAACAATTACTTAATCTTTACATGATTATTAAGTAAAGGTGAGCTTGCACATTTGCAATGTAAATTTTAAAGTTACAGTATTTCATAGCGTATTTAGTTTTTGTCGACTTTAGGTATGAATGCAATTAAACTGCTCTCGACGGAGGGTGGTTTAATTTATTGCTATAATAATATTTACGAAACATTAAATTAACATTGGGTTTGGTTATTTGCACCGACAAAAACTAAAAACAATGAAAAATGTATTACCCTTAGCGGCTTGTTTATTATTTGTAATCAATACGTTAAGTGCTCAAGATGCGAATGCTCCAAAATTTGGGAAAGGACTCTTTAATTTAATTGGCGAAGACAACTCTTGGTCAATGAAAATTGGTGCAAGAATGCAATTCTTAGGAACTTCTGTATGGAATGCTGACTCTGATGGTTTGTCTAACCAAGAATCATCAATGCTAGTTAGAAGAGCCAGATTAAAATTTAGTGGATTTGCTTTTTCTCCAAAATTACAGTACAAATTAGAATTAGGTTTATCTAATAGAGATATTTCTGGAGCTTCAGAATTCACACACAATTCGCCAAGATATATTTTAGATGCAGTTGTAAAATGGAATTTCCATGAAAATTTTGTGTTGTGGGTTGGACAAACAAAACTACCAGGAAATAGAGAAAGAGTTGTTTCTTCTGCAAACTTACAAATGGTTGATAGGTCTTTATTAAATAGTAGATTTAATATTGATAGAGATATGGGAGTTCAATTAAGGCACCATTTTAATGTTTCAGATTCATTTATTGTTAAAGAAGTTTTTTCTATTGCTCAAGGTGAAGGTAGAAATGTAACTACTGGTAATTTAGGTGGATTTCAATATACTGCTAGAATAGAATTGTTGCCATTCGGAAACTTTACAAGCAAAGGAGATTATGTTGGTGGTGATTTAAAAAGAGAGCAGAATTTAAAGTTTGCTTTTGGTGCTAGTTATGATTTAAATAACAATGCTGTAAAAACAAGAAGTAACCAGGGTTCTTATATGAGAACAGATACAGGAGGTTTTTACCAAACAAATATCTCTACTTTATTTATTGATGCCATGTTAAAATACAAAGGGTTTTCTTTTATGGGAGAATATGCGTTGAGAGATGCACAAGACGCAATCGCAAAGAATGATGATAATTCATTAACTGGAGATAAAGTAACTACAGGGAACAGTTTAAATCTTCAGAGTGGATACTTGTTCGCAAAAAATTGGGAAATGTCTGGAAGATATACCAACGTTTCTTACGATAAATTCTTAGGAAAAGGAGCAGAAAACCAATATACATTGGGGTTGTCAAAATACATTGCTGGTCATAAATTAAAAGTACAGACTGATGTTAGTTATTTAGACTTGGTTGATAAAACAAACCAAATAATGTTTAGATTACAAGTAGACATTCATTTCTAATAAATCAATAAGCTTATAAAAAGCGCACAATGCACGGGAAAAGAAAAAATCTTTACCATCTCGTTGCTGCCGTTCGAAGATTAATCCCATTTGTGGGATTAAAATGTTAACATTAGGGTAACATATAGAAGTTACACTGTTTATATTTTTGTAAAAAATTAAATTAAAAATAAGAAATGGATAATCCATATATTTTAATGCTAATTGCGTTAACAGTTTTAGCAATCATCGACTTAGTTGTAGGTGTAAGTAATGATGCTGTAAATTTTCTTAATTCTGCTATTGGTTCAAAAGCAATACCAGTTAAGAAAATATTAATCATTGCCAGTTTAGGTGTTTTTGTAGGTTCTATCACTTCTAGTGGAATGATGGAAGTTGCTCGTAAAGGAATCTTTGTTCCGAGTGAGTTCTATTTTAATGAAATTATGTACATTTTTATGGCGGTTATGATTACCGACATATTACTATTAGATGTATTTAATTCTTTAGGGATGCCGACTTCTACAACAGTTTCTATTGTATTTGAATTGTTGGGTGCAGCTGTGGCAATGGCGTTGATTAAGATTTATACTACAGACTCAGGTGAAACTGCAGCAAACTTAGGGAAGTACATCAATACAGAAACAGCAATGTTTATCATATTTGGTATTCTGCTTTCTGTCGTCGTCGCATTTTCTATTGGTGCAATCGTTCAGTTTGTATCTCGATTAATCTATTCTTTCCACATCGAAAGTAGACCTAGTTATATCAACGCATTATTTGGTGGTTTTGCAATTACTGCAATTACGTATTTTATCGTTATTAAAGGATTAAAAGGAACGGAATACTATAAAGATGTTAAGCATTTAATCGAAGGAAACTTAGCTGTAATCCTTGGGATTGGTTTTGTTTTTTGGTCAGTAATTTCGCAGTTTTTGATCAAAGTATTTAAAGTAAATGTATTGAAATTGATCATCGGAGTTGGGACATTTTCATTGGCGTTGGCTTTTGCTGGTAATGATTTGGTAAACTTTATTGGTGTACCAATTGCAGCATGGAATTCTTATGAAGCATGGCAAGCATCAGGAGTAGCAGCAGATGCTTTCTCTATGGGAGTTTTAGGGAAAAAAGTACCTTCAAATGTTTGGTTATTATTACTTGCAGGAGCAATAATGGTGGTTACCATTTGGACTTCTAAAAAAGCAAAAACAGTAATCGAAACAGGAATCAACCTATCTCGTCAAGGAGAAGGGCATGAGAAATTTCAACCAAATCCAATGTCTAGAGTTGTAGTAAGAGCTGCAATGGGATTGAATATCGGAATCAGTTATATTTTTCCTAAGAAAACATTGAACTTTATCGATGATAAATTTCAGAAACCTGTGATCGAATTGTCTAAAGATAAATCGTACGAAATGCCAGCTTTTGATATGGTTAGAGCTTCTGTAAACTTAATTGTTGCCGGAATCTTAATTTCTATTGGTACCTCATTAAAATTACCATTATCTACTACATATGTAACTTTTATGGTTGCTATGGGTACTTCTTTAGCAGATAGAGCTTGGGGAAGAGAAAGTGCAGTATATAGAGTTGCTGGTGTGTTAAATGTAATTGGAGGTTGGTTTATGACTGCTTTAGTTGCTTTTCTTGCTGCTGCAACAGTTGCATATTTAATCAACTTAGGAGGTATTACAATGGTTGGAGTGTTGCTTTTAGTCGTATTCGGATTGATTGCTAGAAACTCAATTAAACATAAAAAGAAATCTCAAGAAGATAAAAAACAAATGTATATTGAAAGAGCAGAATTAATTACCATCAACGGAGTAATTGAAGAAAGTTCTGATCATATTGCTGAAGTTGCGCAACGTGTAAATAAATTATATACCAATGTGGTAAATGATTTGGCAAACCATGATTTAAATAAGCTTAGAAAAACGGACAAACACGTTGGGAAGTTGAATGATGAAATTGATGGATTGAAAGATGGTGTGTTTTACTTTATCAAATCTTTAGATGATACTTCTGTGCAGGCAAGTAGATTCTATATTTTGGTATTGGGGTATTTACAAGATGTAGCGCAGTCTATTAGTTATATTTCTAGAGCAAGTTTTAAACATGTAAATAACAATCATAAAAATTTAAAGAAAGGTCAGTTAAAAGACTTGAAGCAAATTGATAATAAGTTGACAGATTTATTAGGTAAAATTAGCGACGTTTTCGAAAACAGAACTTTTGATCAATTGAATCAAGTTTTAATTGAAAAGAAAGAGTTGTTAATTGATGTTTCTGCTTCTATTGAGAAGCAAGTTTCTAGAATTAGAACAGACGAAACAAGTCCGAAAAATACAACGTTATACTTTAGTGTATTGTTAGAAACTAAGGATTTAATCTCTGCTTTGATGAGTTTATTAGAAACGTATGAAGAGTTTCATATATCTACAAAAGAAATAAAGTAACAGAGTAATTACATAAAGTAAAAGCCGTTAAACATAGTTGTTTAGCGGCTTTTTATTTTATGTGGCTAATTTTCTCTAGCCAATAAAACCATTCTTAACTCCATAAAAGTAAAACTCGTATCTACTTTTTCTTTGAGATCTGTGAGACCTTTAAATTCTGTTTCTTCAATGGCTTTGATAATTTTTTTATATCGCTTCTGTTCAATCAATTCTAAAATATCAATTTCTCCAGACGGAATAAAACTAGCCAAATGACCTTCAATGGTTCCAGTAGTTAAACTGCGCACTGTCGCAATTTCTTTCATAGATAATCCGCTTTTAAACAATTCAAAAGAGATTTGTTTCGTAGGTTTTTTATCTTCCTTTTTCTGTTGATTCAAATGGTTAATGCCATTTTCAGTGCAATAGTCTTCAATTGCTTCTAAGATTTCAGTTCCGTATTTTTGGACTCTGATTTTTCCCATTCCATTTATTTTCAACAACTCCTTTTCAGTTCTTGGCAAAATGTCACACATAAGATATAAGGTTTCTTGCGTGTATATTTGAAAATGTGGAATGCTTTCTGCTTTTGCAATCTCATCTCTTAGTGCTCTTAATTTTAAAGCAATAATTGGATCTCTTTTAGAAGCCACTTTTTTCTTCTTTGGCTTTTCTACGTTTTGTAAAACAGCATTTGCTCTTACCTGTAAATAGACTTTAGTTTTAAACCCGTCTATCATTTTTTGAAGCACGAATACCTTTTCTTCTAATTTCTCTTGAAGGGCTTCAAACTGCTTGTTAAAATCTTTTTTCACCGCTTTATTATCCGAAGAAAAAGAAATAGTGTTTAAAGGTGTCTGAATGTTTTTATAGGTTTGATCGATAAAATAGCCAACAGCTTTTGTAAATCGTTCTTGAATAGCGGTATCATTTTCAGGCAGGATGCTGTTCTCTGAGAGTGAACTTAACTGAATTTTAAATCCGTTAGCAACTTTTAACAGCGTTACTATTCCAGTGTCTTTGATCGTTTCTAAATGATTGAGAACTTCACCTTTTATACTCGTTCTATTTTTATAAAAAATGTCAATCAATCGTGTTGTTGGATATAAAAGTTGTTGGTAATCGAATAATTCTGAAATCAAATTCAATTGAAATTGTTTTTCAGAGGCAATCAGTTGTGCTTCATCAGGATGGTTTTCTTCAACACTTTTGGTAAAAGACCCAACTTTTGCATCATTAATAATAGCATTGCTATTAATCTTCGTTTTTAACACAATGCCTTCTAAAGAAGTACATCTGCTCAATGCAACATAAGTTTGTCCATGTGCAAAAGAAGCTTCAGCATCAATAATTGCATTTTCGAACGTTAAACCTTGACTTTTATGAATGGTAATTGCCCAAGCCAAACGTAACGGAATTTGAGAAAATGAACCTGTAATGTCTTCTTTAATTTCTTTGGTTTCCTCGTTGATAGAATAGTTGATATTTTCCCAAGTTTCTTTTTCAGTGACGATTTTATCAATTTCATTACCACATTGTACAGTAACTGTATCGGTATTAAGAGCAGTGATAATTCCTATTTTTCCGTTGTAATATCTTTTTTCTTGAGAGCTGTCATTTTTGATAAACATGACTTGGGCTCCAACTTTTAGGGCTAATCTTTCATCATTCGGAAAAGCATTTTCATTGAACTTTCCAGAAACATCTGCTCTGAAAAAAGCTTTTGAAGCTTTTAACTTTTCTAATTCAGAGTTATTGATTGCCATGGCTCTGTTGTTGTGTGTTGTGAGCGTAATATAGCCTTCTTCCTTTGTTGGTGAAAAGGTTGGATTGTAGCGTTCATTTAAAATAGCCGCAGATTTAGTTGACAACGTATCATTTCTGATTTCATTTAATATATTGATGAAGTTTTCGTTTTTCTGACGATAAATATGTTTCAATTCTATAGAAACAACATTTGCTTCGTGATAAGCTTTTGAGCTAAAAAAGTAAACTGTTTTATAATGTTGTTGTAATAAACTCCATTCGTTTGGTTTTACAACAGGTGCTAGCTGTTGCAAATCTCCAATCATCAGTACTTGCGCACCACCAAACACTTTATTTCGGTTTTTGTATCTACGCATTACTTGGTCAATTCCGTCTAATAAGTCGGCTCTAACCATACTGATTTCATCAATAATGACTAAATCTAAGGATTTGATAATATCAATTTTAGTCTTGCTAAACTTACGTTGTTGGTTGGAAGTATTTGCAATTTGATTTGGTAGAATAGGACCAAATGGCATTTGAAAGAACGAATGAATCGTAACGCCTTTTGCATTAATAGCAGCAACTCCAGTTGGTGCTACAACTACCATTCTTTTTAAAGATTCACTTTTAATTTTATGTAAAAAAGTAGTTTTTCCTGTACCTGCTTTCCCGGTAATAAACAGATTTCGATCTGTCTTTTCTATGAATTGTAAAGCAAGTTCTAGTTCAGGGTTTGTAGGCATTATAGCTTTTTGACGCAAGATACTCAAAGAATAGTATTTCATAAAAAATCCCAAGTAAATTACTTGAGATTTTTTTATACATGTTGGTCAATCAAAATAGTATTCCCGTCTGGGTCAAAAAAGACCATGCTTGCTGGGCCAGAACTAGTAGGGTCTGCTTCTTGTTCTAATTTGATGTGATTGTCTTTTAAATGTTGTTGAATGGTTCTTACATCATCAAATTCGCCTAGTTTATTTGCACTTTCATCCCAGCCAGGATTAAAGGTTAAAATATTGTTTTCAAACATGCCTTGAAACAATCCAACCAATGAATTGCCACTCTTCATAATAAGGTAATCTTTATTGATTTCCCCTCCAAAAACAGTAAACCCGAGAGTTTCATAAAATGTTTTTGATTTGTTAAGATCTTTAACTGCTAAACTGATTGAAAATGCGCCTAATTTCATTTTACTGCTGATTTAAAGTTGAATCTTAAAGGTAAAGAAAGTTCTTGTAAATATTAATGTAGAGTTAAAAACAAAAATCCTGCACAGCTGTGCAGGATTTTTAAATAGTATATAAAGTTTAGAATATTATAGTTCTAACGTTTTTATAATTTCATTATTCATTAATAATTCTGTTGGGTTTTCTAAAGCTTCTTTAACAGCTACTAAGAAACCTACAGACTCACGTCCGTCAATAACTCTATGGTCATAAGACAACGCCACATACATAATAGGTTGAATCACAACTTCACCATTCACAGCCATTGGTCTGTTTACAATGTTGTGCATACCTAAAATTCCACTTTGAGGAGGATTTAAAATTGGCGTTGATAACATAGAGCCAAAAACACCACCATTGGTAATGGTAAAAGTTCCACCAGTCATTTCATCAATAGTAATTTGTCCATCTCTAGCTCTTAGAGCTAAACGTTTTACTTCGCTTTCTACACCTCTAAAAGATAAGTTTTCTGCATTTCTAATTACAGGAACCATCAATCCTTTTGGTCCAGAAACTGCGATAGATATATCTTGAAAATCGTTCTTGATTTGGAAATCTCCATCAATCATAGAATTTACATCTGGATACAATTTCAAGGCTCTTACAACCGCTAATGTGAAGAAAGACATAAATCCTAATCCAACACCGTGTTTTGCTTTAAAGTCTTCTTTATGTGCAGCACGCAAGTCAAAAATTGGTTGCATGTTTACTTCGTTAAAAGTAGTTAACATCGCAGTTTCACTTTTTACAGCGACCAAACGTTGTGCAACTTTTCTACGCAACATAGACATTTTCTTACGCTCTGTTCCTCTAGAACCTCCAGAAGTTGGAGTCCCCATACTTGGTACTGCCGTTTCAGCATCGTTCTTTGTAATCCTACCTGCTTTTCCAGTTCCACTTACAGCAGAAGTTGCAATACCTTTTTCAGCTAAAATTTTCTTAGCAGCAGGTGAAGCAGTTCCGGTAGCGTAGGTTGTCGTGTCTTTTTTAGGGGCAGCAACTTCAACCTTTACAGTTTCCTTAGCTTCCTCTTTTACTGAAGCAGCATCTCCTTCTGGTTTTGCTGCATCCATATCAATTAAACATACAACTGCACCAACGGCAACAGCATCTCCTTCTTCAGCTTTCAATGTAATTACACCACTTTCTTCAGCAGGTAATTCTAAGGTTGCTTTATCAGAATCTACTTCTGCAATAGGTTGATCTTTTTCTACATAGTCTCCATCTTCAACTAACCACGTTGCAATTTCTACTTCTGTAATTGACTCCCCCGGAGAAGGAACTTTCATTTCTAAAATCATCAGTACTAAATTTTAATTTTCTCTGAATTTCTAATATTAT
>Ga0105356_10003668_pt1 | contig 15006 bp, 13 predicted proteins | sample GOMGulsemesocosm_3_FD_83502 | JGI IMG/M metagenome (GOLD analysis project Ga0105356, IMG submission 83502) | Methane-oxidizing microbial communities from mesocosms in the Gulf of Mexico - GOM9D Gulf of Mexico | ecosystem: Environmental > Aquatic > Marine > Cold seeps | place: Gulf of Mexico...
ATTTTTTTCATGCCCAGCTTTTTCTCGTGATACGTAATATGCAATGCCGATTAAGGCAATGACGTAAAACACAAAGACTGATATGTCTAGTGTCGATAAAGTCATAACTTACCTCATATTGTTTTAGTTATAGTGTTTGAATTGAATAACGATTTAATTAATTTAAAACGTGGGATCCATCTCAATAGGTTCATTTGTATGATATATAGTATTATCTTGTTAGCTAAAATAAAACTAATATTTTATACAATCTACATTAACGCAAGCCACTAAAGCCTAATAAGGTTATTTTTTCAACGTCATGTACTCTAGATTTAATACCTTTTAAAGATAATACATGTGCAAAACAATCGCTTAAATGAGGTGCTCCAATAATCTCTATATTTTCAAAATTTTCTATATTCCATTGCTCAGCATTCATCGCAGCTCTGACATCACAGCCAATCAAAAACCCTGATAAATACGAGCTAGCCTCATGCCCTGCTAACTGAGCAAACAACTGCTTACTGCGAACACTAAATAAAGAATGAGAAAATACGCCCAATTCGCTATTTAATGTTTTGTTTGCACCGTTAACAAAAGCGTCTAAATTAAAATCAGATCCCTTTTCTTGAATTAAAATACTTTTTGTACTTAATAAATCAAATAGCTCGCCTGTCATTGCAGTTTTAAAAAGTTGAATTTCGCCATCAACTAATAAAACCCATTTAGTATGTGTACCAGGCAAACATAATAAATAACGCCCGGTTAGGTGTTTTGGGTTTAATTTCAGCCAGCCCAAAATTTGAAGTTCTTCACCTCGCATAACATCAAAGTCATTTTCACCTAAACAACAGCTGATACCGGGAACAATTGAAACTTTATACTCACGTACTGTAAAAGATAAAAAGTCATTTTTGATTTTATAAGGGTTAATAGGGCAAGGTAAATATGGCGCTTCATGCCAGCCGATGCTTGAGCCAATTTGGCCACATAAGTATATTGGTAGCTTGCCGTAAAGTTTTAACCAAGGATCAATGCAATCAAACAGAGAATCTTCAAAACTCAATGTTTGTTTACTCACACCTAAACCTTTTTCAACTTTGATTAAATGAATATCTCCAGATGTTGAGATTTCACATAAATAAGCTCGAAGATGAGTTGTTCCCCAGTCGACGCCAATCATATAATTTTTAAACATGAATTATGTTTTTCCGCCGTCAATAGCAATGCTTTGTCCAGTAATAAGCGCACTATCATTTGATGCCAAAAATAATGCTAAATTAGCAACATCTTGTGGCTCAATTCTTTTTTTAAGTGCCATTGTTTGCATCCAACGGGTTTCTTCTTCATTGGTAAGCCAACTATCAAGTTGTTTTTGTGTTGCAACCCAACCTGGCAAAATGGCATTTACTCTAACATTATTAATACCAAAATCATGGGCTAAGGATTTAGTCATGCCTATAATGCCCGCCTTTGCGGTGACGTATCCTGCCATTTGCTCTTGCCCTAATAACGCATTGATTGAACTAAAGTTAATGATACTGCCTGATTTTTGTTTGCTCATAATTTTATAGGCTGCTTGCGATGCAAAAAAAGTAGGATCAAGATTAATGCTCATGCACTTTTGCCATTCACTGATCGCTATATTTTCTGGTGAATGGCGCATATCATTTGCCACATTGTTAATGAGTACATCAAGCCCGCCTAAGGCTTGCGCAGCTTCATCAACAGCACTTTGTAAACTTAGTGGCATTGTAACGTCTACGCTTTTGTACCAATACGCGCTAGGCAGTTGTTGTGTTAAAGCGTTAGATGCTGCTTCATCTATATCAACAAAAGCAACTTTTGCACCTTGCTCTGAAAAGGCCTTAACCATAGCCGCACCAATACCACTGGCGCCACCGGTTATAAAAATGACTTTATCTTTTAAATTATAATAATGACTCGAAACTGTCACAAAAACTCCAAATGAATAGCTTAAAGAAACATCAGTAAGATACTTTCTCACTATCTAATACCATTATCAAACCAGAAAAATCAAATTAAACACCTAACCCGCTCAATTATGATATATTGTATTCAAAATTAAAACATGAAAATTTTGGTATCTTGAGCTTTGTCTCGAACTTTTAGTCATTTTTGTGTAAATTCCATTTATATGATTTAACATATCAATATTTACCTATAGGCCATATCGTAATGATAAATAATCAAAAACATAACTTAACCTACCAACTTAGCCATGAATTAGGTAAAGCGATTGTGACTGGTAAATATAAAATTGGTGAAGGACTGCCTACAGAAGCTAACCTGTGCATTGAATATGATGTAAGTAGAAGTGCTACCCGCGAAGCCGTAAAAATGCTGTCAGCAAAGGGTTTAATTGAATCTAGACCTAAAAAAGGCATTAAAGTATTACCGGCCACTAATTGGAATATGTTTGATACCGATGTATTGGGTTGGATTTTAAGTAGCAACCCTTCTTTATCACTTTTAAAGTCATTCACCGAAGTTCGCGCCGCAATTGAGCCACAAGCTGCCGCTTTAGCAGCTGTTAATGCCACTGCTGATGAATTAAATATGATCGAAGCCGCATTAATTCGTATGAAAGAAGCTGAAAAAGGCTTAGATGATACGCTCGACTCTGATATTGCTTTTCATACCAGTATTTTAAAAGCCAGTGGCAATCCATTTATAATTCAATTGAGTGATTTTATTAGCACCGCATTAAGAGTCAGTATCCGTTATACCAACAAAACTAAAGGAGAAGATGGTGATATCAACAAACATGCTTATATTTTTCAAACCATAAAAGCTAAAAAACCAGAAAAAGCGAGAAAAGCAGTTCAAGAGATTTTAGATGAAGCACTAGATCTTATAAATTCAAATCTATAATTCATATAAAATCTAAAGCATTAAAAATGAGCGTAAACCATTTATCTAAAAATATTACGCGCTCACAAATCCCTAGTAAAAATTTTCAACATCCATTTCATAGTGCTCAGAAAGAATTAAATATAATCTATTTTTAATATCCGAGCTTTTATCTGTTTGCCACATTTCAAATAATGTATCGCGAAACTCAAAACGGTCATCTGCTCTAAATAGTGTTTCAATCGCTGCTTGTCTGATATTTGGGTCATCAAGCAATAGAAAATTTTCAACTTGATATATATTTTGGTGCCCAACTTTACCAGCCACAATAGAAAGCGCTTTAATAATATTGTCACTTTGAATATCTGCATCAAAAACAGATATTTCATCTAACAAATGAAATATTGTTGCTTCATTGATTAAATTAGGCGCAGTTATCGCAGCATAATTTAGGCTCTCTAACCTACTTTCAATTGTCTGGCTATCATCAAAATAATGCTCAACAAGATATTGCCCTATTTCATCCTCTTTTATTTTACCACTTTGAGGGATTAGCCCTAATTCCATAACATATTTTTTCAATCTATCTTTATTTATAACAGTTTGTTTAAGTTGATTATTAACATCACGATCTAAAGGTTTTTTTTCTATTTTTTTCTTCGGAATAACTTTTTGAGGGGCGTTGATATATTCAGTAACAAATATTGTATTCACGGGTTCCAAACTGGTTTTTAAGGATTGCAAAGGTTGATAATCTTGTTCGGTACAATTATCAAAAAAAAATCTAGCAATACAAAACCCAAGCATAAAGCTAAATATAACCAACAAAAGATACTTCATAGCTCACCATAAATTTTATCGCCTAAAGGGCTAATTAGGCCCTTTAGATAGAAGCAATTAACTATTTCAAAGTCACAATTTTACAAGACTTATCCCAAACTAAGCCTCTATTGAGTAAGACTCGCACTTTTGCACCATGAATAGAGACTCGTTTATAACAATCATCAATCGAAGTCTCTGCTATTACCTTATTTTTGATACCACTTTTGTCAGAGTCTTGTGCCCAAAACCTTTCTGCGCCTTTACTTTTATCTTTACCCCGAGTTTTCTTTGCACGCACTCCTTTTATCGTATCCGAACAATTGCTGATCACAAACATAGCTGAACCACCATCATTTAAATGTGCAACTTGTCCTGAGTTTTTACAGTTTAAAGTCACAGTAGAACCGGCTGAACGATACGTTCCTTGATCGTCAGCTTCACAAGTAACACGATTTTTATCTCCGTCATAATATTCTAAAGAGACCTTACAGCTCGCTTGTTTAATGCCATCATAAGTGACAGATAAGTTATCAGCTAGCGCAGCTGAACTGGCTAACATAAACGACATCATAACTAATTTTTTCATGGCTAATTCTCTCTTGGTTGTACTGCTATAATTTATAAAACTTCAGATATAATTAAACAAGAACAGTTAGGAGAGTTTGTGGAGAAATTAAAAAATACGAACACTAAGAGGTAAGGACGTTAGATTAAAATAATATGCACAATAACCCGCTATTGAAGACCAACATCTTATATACTAAATTAAATAAAAACTTGCTGCGCGACAGTGAAACTAAATCACCACTTTAATTTGGTAATAACATTGAAAAAATTTAAAATAATGAGTGTATTAGCCTTTGCATTTACACTGTTAAGCTTTCAAATTAATGCTCTGAGTTTTATTGAACTAAAAAAACAAGTTGAATTAAAGCAACTAAACTCTGAAAAAATTTCAATCTTATCCAATGTAAATTTAGAGTCATTTACATCACCTCAGCAGGCAGAATATTGGCTGTTACTAGGGAATCATCTAGAGAAACAGCATAAAATGAATGAAGCTAAAACTGCATTTAGCAATGGCATAGCAATCTATAAAAACCTACAGCTTTCTCCATCAGAGACTTTAGTTAATTTATATATAATGCGCGCGCGAGTGACATCTAACATAGATCATTTTAATACCTCTGACTGTACAGATCGCGAATATGCATTACACTTAGCACGTAAAATACAAAAGCCTAATTTAATCGCCAAATCAATCGCTTATTATGCAAAGTGCCTACAAAGTGAAGAGCATGGTATGACCAAAGGCCTCAAACTATATGATGAAGCTTTTACTATTGCAAAACAACACCCCCTACCTGCGGATATCAAACAAGTTATTTACAACCAAGCTGCTAGTTTAGCTTTTCGATCATTAATGTATGAGAAAGCCTATGAATACAACATGCTGGCATATAAATCATTTACTCAAACGAATGATATTAAGAGTATTTATAATTCCATATTAAATGCAATTCATTACAGCACTGCATTAGCAAATACAGAATTTGCTTGGCAACATTTATCTGAACTTGATGATTTTTCAAATGAGCACCCTAAATTAAAAGACGCTAAATTAAAATTCAATTACCTGTCGGCAAAAGTCGCGCAATTAGACAATAATTTAGCATTAAGTATTCAATATTTAGAAGCCGGTTTAACAGAAATAACAAACAGTCAAAACGTGTCATATATCCAAGCGACTTATGAATTATTAAGCATTAACTATTTTAAGATTGGAGAATTTGATAAAAGTTATCAAACTCTTTTAGCTGTAGAGAAGTTATACCCAAACAAAAAACCGATAAAAAAAGAAGTTTTACTTATTAAAGGGGTCATGTCCTCAAAACCACAAGATATTGTAAAATCAGCACTAAAGTTAATAGATAAAGAAAAACACTCTAAAAACAACTTTGTTAAACAATCTACGATACAGTCAGCACAGTTATTTGATGATAATCTAAAACAATTAGACAATATAAAATTAGAGCAACGCCTTACGATTGTCATAGTTTCAACCATTTTTATCATATTACTCTTAGTGGGTTTCTCCTATTTGCAAATGCAAAGAAAAAAATTAGCGCTTAAAGAGACACATTTAATGGATAAGCTACTCACTAAAAAAAATCAGTTACTTGGGGATGTTTCTCACGAGTTAACCACCCCACTTACGGTATTAAAACTGCAAGTTGAATTATTAAAAGATGATTTAGAAGAAGATGTACAAGCCTCTTATCAAGCTCTCGATAATAAAATAGATGATATTCAACATTTAATAGCAGATATTAGTCAATTAGCACAATCCGATGTTGGCGAATTACAACTCAATATTGCCTCCTTTGAACTCAATCAATCGTTAGCACTTTGGGAAACTGAATTAACGCAATTTGTTAATAAAAACAAACTCACATTTGAAATTAATAAATCTTTACCAGATAAACTTATGGTCGACTTTGACCCTGATAGAATTAAACAAATATTTACTAATCTGTTAACTAACAGCATTAAATATACTCATAAACCGGGACAAGTTAAGCTTTCGGCCAAAGTTGAAAATAATAAACTTAAATTATCAATAGAAGATAGTGCACCTGGTGTGTCTGACTTAGATTTAATCAATATATTTGAACGCCTCTATCGTGTTGAAAGCTCAAGAAGTCGTGCCACAGGAGGTTCAGGATTAGGGTTAGCAATATGTAAAAGTCTAATAGAAGAGCATGATGGCGAAATTTTTGCTGAACACTCAGAGCTGGGTGGCTTAAAAATAGTCATGGAATTACCTATTTCTTCGTTGAATTAAAGCATGCTATTAAATCAAAAAGTAATATTTATAAACAAAATAAATGTTAGTTACATATATTTAGATATAATAAAAGTATGTTAAACCATTAATAAATAAAATTGTGGGGTTTATGTTAGGGTATTTAATAATTGCAACATGTCTCAGCGCGCTTATAGGTGGTGTTTTCTACCTTATTTTAGATCAACCTACCGGTGCAGGTATCGCAATGCTTATTGCATTAATTTTAGGTGGTATCACATGGAAAATAAAAAACAAAAAATAGCATATATACTTATAAACCCGAATTGATAAGGACATCAAATGAAAAAAATACTCAGGTTACTACTTTTTACTTTTTCAATGAATGCTTGGTCACAACAAAGCATTGATGTAATTACAGTTGAATATCCGCCTTTTACCAGTAATTATGTGAGTGGTTACGGCATTAATTTTAAGTTGCTAGATAAATATGCCACTCATAATTTTAAAACAACTTTTCAACCTTTATTTGTACCTCCTGCTCGCGCACAAAAGCTGATGCTTACTAATGATTGGTGCCTGTCTTTTTACCCACCTAAGCCTAATGATCCATACGCAAAATTTCAGCCTCTTTCAGATGAAATAGTTAAACTTGGATTGTATCGATTAAAAAGTCATAAACCATTCAAATGGCAATCATTATCAGAACTAAAAAATAAATCAGTTGCCTTATTAAGGCCTACCAAGCTGGGACCGATCCATGAGCAATTAAAGCAAGCACAAATGAAACTTGTCTTTGTAGAAACGGTTGAACAGGGACTATCAATGTTGATCCATAAACGCGTAGATTATGCTTTTGGCGACAATACGGCAATAAACCAAACCGCTATTGGTAAGGAAAATAAAGAAAAGCTGCAATTTAGTAATTCATCTTTATTAGAAGCCCAAGTTGGTTTTTTTTACAATAGCCGTTGTAAACATAAACTTTTTACCGAAATTGGCCTCAAAGATAAATAATTCATAGATATTTTGTGATGCCTAGTTTAAGTTTTAGCATTAAAAATTCACCCTTACTCCTAATTGAAAATTACGACCTTTTTCGCCTTGCGCTACAAGAACACTATTTTGAGCCGTATTACTAGGATTTAAAATATCTTCATCAGTCACATTACGTACCACAGCAAAAAAATCATAATCAGAAAACTGTGTTGTATAGATAATATTTAACACGCTATAGCTATCTAGGTTATTGCGAGCACCAATATAAGAAACGTTAGCACCAAAATTATGCTTATCCCCTACATTTTTATTTGCGCCAATACTTAAAGTTAATCTAGGCGTATTAAAGGCATCAGGATCATCTAAAATTACTTTATTGCCTTCTTTTTGATATGCCAAATTCATAAAAACTTTAGAATTAGGTCGAGATAGTTGAAAATCAATTTCTGCTCCTTTTCTTGTATAATTACCTTCATTAAAAAATGAAACCGCTCCAACAGAGTCATCAAATCTGCGAATGATGAAGTCCTTTGCCTCTAAATAATATACGTTAGCTACAAACAGCATATTATCTTTTGAATAGGAGTATGCAAAATCCTGTGTTGTCACCACTTCAGCTGTTAGTGATTTATTTCCTATAACATTGCCCGCAGCATTAATGCTCGTTTGTGTTGGGTTAGGCGAGTTAAAACCAGTAGAATGCAGATATTTAAAAGATTGGTTTTTATCTATTTTATAACTGATGGCTGTTCTTGGTGTTGTTTTTTGACCACTGATCTCATTATCAGTAAATCTTGCCCCTACAAGCACTCGCCATTCTTCATATTTATAATCTAGTTGAGTGAATGCTGAAAATTCATCCACTTGGTCTTTTTCTAAAAATGTGACTAAAGGGTTATTAGGCATGTCCACAGAGTACAGTCGATAAACCCCATTGGAGCGTGTTTCTTTTTCCAAACCAGCGGAAAAATCTAATGAATCATTAATATTATAAACAAAATCGCCGCCAAACCTGACTCTATAATCATCTTTACCGTTATTATCTTTAGTAGCTAATGCATGAGATCCAGGCGCAAAAATATTGTTTATTTGAAGATCGAATGTGTAATAGTTATAGTCAATAAAAGCTGTGATTCGACTTTTGTCTGTATTCCAACTATTTTCTAAGTGGGCTAAATAACCTTTACTCTCTAAAATTGTAGGCTGGAGTGTATTTTTATCTGTGTAGGCATCATTAATACCTATGGTTGTACTAGAAAAGGCTTGGAACTGAAAAATAAATTCATTAGAAGTATAACGCAATAACCCCGACTCACTTTCTAATAAGCGACTCACCTCGTCACTGACAGCTCCCACATCAGGAAAAATTTCATTATAAGTCGTTTCATATTCATCTTGGGTTCTATATTCAAAAGCAGCATAGATTGCAACGTCATTTGATAGTTGCCAATTAAGATATGCGCTCGCCTCTCTTAAATTATTCGTGCCAATCTTAACAAACGCAGAGTTTTCATCTGTATCTGTTCTTGTTATCACATTTAATACACCACCAGATGCTTGCGTGCCATAAACAACTGAACCGGGACCTCTTATCACTTCTACATGGGAAATTGACTCCCATGGAATACCATCCATAGGGATTAAGGAATGTGAAGGTTGATGATAAGGTACTCCATCAAGTAAAAATAGCACTTTTTGATTAAACGCTTCATCCACTCCTCTTATTTGCACCGAAGCCCAACCTGGCAAGGAGTCTTGAACTATCACACCAGGGATAAAGTTAAACATTTCTCTTAAATTAGTTACCCCCATCCTTTCCATATCAATACGATTATAACGAGAGACAATTGCGGGAGTTGAAACAACGGTTTCTGATGATGTAGAACCTGTTGAGACCTTTATATTAAGTAAGTCTTCAATAGATAAGTTTAATAGAGAGTCCATTTCCTCAGCTTCTGCTGAGACTAGAGATAATCCTAAAATAATTTTCAAAGCTAGCAAGCGAGTTATTACTTTCATAACATTTCTCTTTTACTATTAATAAAGCATCTAAAGTATAGACACCATTACTCGGTAATATTAAGTTATGCCAATAATTACCGTAATAATTTTCTCTCTGTTATAAATCATTACATTTATTAACTTCACTCACTCTGAAGTAAAACTAATATTTTTAATTATCAAGTATTGCATACGTATGTTTGTTTTCCTTAAATCACTTTTGCTTCAATCTTACAGTCTGTCGTAATTATGGAAAAATAAAATGCAACGTATAGTCGTTATGTTAATACTGTTATTATCATGCTTTATCTCACCTTTGATATATGCCAATAGTCACAGTGCTAATATCATGGGCCCTTTATGGTTAAGCTCTCATGCGCAATTTAAAAATTTTAAAGGTGACTTAGACACAGCAAAAAATATAGGTATTAATGCCGTAACAATTGATATTTGGTGGGGTGCGGTAGAAAAAGAATCAGATCAAAGTTTTGATTGGTCTTATTACGACAAGGTATTTAATCTTATTGAAGGTAAAGGGTTAAAAATCATCCCGATTATGTCTTTTCATCAATGTGGTGGGAATGTGGGCGATGATTGTAATATTCCAATCCCACAATGGATTTGGTCTAAATTTAACAATATTGAAAACAAAACATTAATGTATAAAAGTGAGCAAGGAAACTATTCAAAAGAATATGTTTCACTTTGGGCTGATACTCTGATTATGCCTCAGTATATTGAATTTATGCAGGCATTTAACAATCACTTCAAAAACAAAACACATCTATTTGACGAAATAAATATCAGCATGGGTCCTGCTGGTGAGCTTAGATATCCATCTTATAATAAGCATGATAATAACTCTGGTTATCCTACTCGAGGGAGTGTACAAAGTTACGGTAAGTTGGCCGTAAAAGACTTCCAACAAAAAATGAAACAAAAGTACCAAAATATAAAACAACTTAATAAATCGTGGGATCAAAAATATACTCAATTTAATCACATTAACCCACCTGAAAATATGACCCGATTTATTTCCAAAGGGGAACACCTAAATACACAATTTGGTAAAGATTATTTTGCTTGGTATCACCAAGCTTTAATTAATCATGGAAAACGTCTTTTACAAGCCGCAGACTTTGCTTTTAATGATACATTTTCTGATATTCACCTTGGATATAAAGTGGCAGGTATTCATTGGTTGATGGCCAAAGATGGTTTTCTTAATCGTGCAGCTGAAATCTCATCAGGCATTATTCCAACAAACTTAGCATCTGCTGATTCTGGTTATCAAAAAGCAATATCTATCGCAAAACAAGGAGAGACCATCGATAGACAGGTTGTTCTTCACTTTACTTGTTTAGAAATGTCAGATAATCCCACTGCGCCTTCTTATTCTAAAGCACAGACATTAGTTAAATGGATTGCTCAAGAAGCTAAAAAACAAGGTGTGATCATTAAAGGTGAAAATGCCTTAGCCGCAGGTATCTTAAATGATCATGGTTGGAATAATATAGAAACTGCATTTGAGCAAGGCACTTACTCTGGGTTAACAATTTTAAGACTTAACAATATTCGTTCTGAAATAGTGCAAAATCGATACGCCAACTTAATTAAAACGTTAACTAATCAAAACTAAATAATCATGCCTTATTGAATTTATTTGTTTAAATTCAATAAGGTTACTTGGAGTTATAATTGTTTTTCCATAACATAATTAGTCAATATTTCGCCTCTAATTTCAACTTGCTGTGGTTTTACAACTTTAAAACCAAAGTGTTCAAAGAAAGGTTTAGCTGTAATGCTCACATGAGAATATAAACGCTCTAGCCCCTTTTTATTTGCTGTATCAAACAAGGTTTGCATTAAAGTTTTACCTATCCCCTTACCTTGATAGTCACTGTGGCAAAAAAAGTGTTCTATATAACCATCATTTTGTACATCTGAATATCCGACGATTTTATCATCAATTAAGGCTATAAAAGGTGAAATCTCCTGGATACGCGATTTCCACTGAGCTTCGTCATAGCTTTCTGGTGCCCAAGCTGTTACTTGACTTAGCGTGTAATCATTAATGTTAACCTGACGGATCGTATTGAAAAACATTTCTCTTAAATATTTTTCATCACCATTTTGATATTTTCTGATTATTATCACTAGATACTCCAAATTTAGCTAATAAAACGTCTTATTTTAGTTATCTTGGTTGAACACATTATAATTTCAGATTTGGTATTTCATCACCATATACCCAAAGGTCAAAAAAGTCTGTTAAGTCTTGTTTGCTCTCTTGCTCAAATGCGCGTTTTAAATCATCAGTGGTTACTGAAGCCTGTTTATTGTTAACACTGTAATGTTTAAGTGCTTGCCAAAACGTTTTATCTCCTAGCTTTTCTCTGAGCATATAAAAAACTAAAGCGCCTTTGCTATAGGCCATACTTCTATTTATTTCTTGCTCTTGTATTTGGTGTTTAAAAGCAACAGGCGAGACTTTTCCTTTTTGGACAGCACGATTTACTCTATTAATGAAAAGACGTATTTCTTTTTTATAAGCTGCTTCGCCAAATAAATGCTGTTTATAGGCTGCTACTAAAAACTGTACTAAGCCTTCGTTTAACCAAAAATGTGAAAAGTTAGCACACGTAATGCTATTTCCCCACCATTCATGGGCTAGCTCATGAGCAATAAACCAATTTTCACTTTTATCTTCAAGTACAGTATGGGCATATTTTTCACCAACTAAGCTAAACCCAGTTGCTTCTTGTGCCATATAACCATCTACAACCACATATTTATAGGCATTATCTGGTAAAGGGAATCCGGCTTTATGTTCAAAGAATGTGATCATATCTGGCACATCTATGAATATATCTGCTATTTGTTGATGGGTTAAATTGGATTGTTCATGTTCACGATATAAATATGATACTTCAGCCGCTTTAAATTGTTTTTTAATCTCTTTAAATTCACCTAATGCAAAACCAAATGTATAAATAGGCATAGGCGTTTTTTGCTGCCAATGTGAAATAACAGTATTATCTATTTGAATTAATTTAGATTTTAATTGGCCATTACCAACCGAAACTAAAGCGGGATCATGTTTAAGTAATAATTCAAAACTTGCTTTATCAGCTATTTCATTATGGGAAACTAGCCAGTTTTTTGTATGATAAACAGTAAAAAGATGATCATCAAAAAACTTCATTCCACGCTTGGGTGCTGCGTCATATTCTATTGTTAATTTATAATTTTGATTTAATTTCAGGGGCTGTTTAAAAGACACCACTAAATTTTCATCTTTGATTTGATAACTCAAATTTAGCTTTTGGCCAGTGACCGAAAAAATATTTTTATATTTGGCAGAAAAGCTTAGTTGTTTTACATTTTTAGTTTTAGCAACAAACTCAATTATTACCTTACCAGTAAGGTTTTTAGTTTTAAAACTTGGTGTGAGCTCTGCTTTATAGTGAATAAAATCAACATTACTAGATTTAACAAAATCAGCTTTGGCATTAACATTTAGCATTGAAAACAAGCAGGTAAAAAACAATCCTGTTTTATAAAGTAACTTCATTTTTATCTAATTTAATCTTTTATATTCAGTAAATTATATATTACCTCTGCATCTAAAGTTATGAAACCTCAACATCTATTTTATTGTTAATACGGCTATAAACTAATTCACCATCGATATAAGTTGATTTAACTTCAAAATCCTCATTTATCACAGCAAAACAAGCGCGCTTGCCAATGGCAATACTACCTAAAGATTCTCCTAGACCTAAAAACTTAGCTGGTACTAAACTTGCCATATGTACAGCTTCCAACAAAGGCACTTTAGCCATTTCTACTAGGTTTTTCACACTCACTTCTAAAGTTAAAGTGCTACCAGCAAGTGAACCTTGCTCTGTTCGCGCAACCCCCTCTTTAACATAAACATCTAACTCACCTAAACGGTATTTACCATCACTGAAACCGCCTGCATTAATACAATCGCTTATAAGTGCGATTTTCTCTGGCCCTTTTAGTTTATAAACCAATTGCATGATAGTGGGGTGTAAATGAATGCCATCACAAATCACTTCAGCTATAGCATTGTCATCCATCAAAACAGCACCAGCACAACCCGGATCTCTATGATGAATACCGCTCATACCATTAAATATATGCACACCACCACAAGCCCCAGCCTCTAATGCATCAACAGCTTGTTGATAAGTTGCATTTGTATGACCTAACATAACTTTGACATTTAAAGATTCAAGGTAAGAAATCACATTAAGAGAATCTGTAAACTCAGGAGCCAATGCCATTACTTTAAGTGTACCTTGCGTGGCATCAAAAATGGCATCTATGCGCTCTTTGGTGAGTCTTAAAAAGAAATCTGAATTATGCGCACCTTTATGGGTTTCAGTAAAAAACAAACCTTCGTTATAAGCACCTAATACTTGGGCCCCAGGTAAACTTTGTTTTGCTGCCTCTCCTAATACACTAAATGCTGCAATCGTTTGTTGCCAATCAGCGGTGACTGTTGTGCCTAAAAACCCAATCACACCGTGTTTGGCCAAAGAGCTAGAAATGGTATTAATAGATGACATTTTGGCATCCATAATATCGCAACCTTCTCGACCATGAATATGCATATCTATCATGCCAGGCATTAAATTCACATCGCCTAAATCAATCAAATTAGTATCTGATTTAAGCGTATCTGTGATCTCACAAATTATGCCATGTTCAACTAACACTGCATGGTTTTCTAAAATGCCATTTTCAGTGAAAATGCGTTTTGCTTTTAAATAATATTTATCTTGCATATAAACTCGCTGATTTAATTTTTATTCTAAATATGCTTGCAAGCCTAAAATGGCTGCACCACGTACACCACTGGAATCTCCATATTTAGCACGTAGGATCACTGGTGAATGAAAACCTTTAAATAAGTGGGAGTTTATTGCATCAGGTAAGTTTTCTATCACGGCATCAACTAGGGAAATACCTCCGCCAATCACTATGGCATCAGGTTCAGTTAGTTTAACTAAAGACGCAAAGGTATTACCAAGTAAATCTAAATAACAAGCCAAAACCTTTAACGCCGTTTCATCATTATTAGCTAAATCACAACTCCATTGTTTTGCATCTACAGTTTTATGGGTGAAATGTTGATATAACCTTTTTATTCCTGGCCCTGCGATATAACTTTCAATACATCCAGTTAAACCACAACCACACTCAGTAATAGATAAATTATATTTTATCTGTAGATGTGCAGGTAAAGGAATATGACCGTACTCACCCGCCATGCCTAAACTCGTTTTTTCTAATTTACCATCAATACATAAACCACCCGCAGCACCAGTGCCAATAATGGCACCAAATACCCGAGAATATTGTTCACCTGCGCCATTGGCTTCTGATAATGCAAAGCAGCGGGTATCATTTTTTATCGCAATAGGTCGATTTAATAATTTTTCTAAATCCTGAGCAATAAACTTATCGGTAGCACAAGGTACATTTGCCGA
>Ga0105356_10003670_pt1 | contig 15002 bp, 13 predicted proteins | sample GOMGulsemesocosm_3_FD_83502 | JGI IMG/M metagenome (GOLD analysis project Ga0105356, IMG submission 83502) | Methane-oxidizing microbial communities from mesocosms in the Gulf of Mexico - GOM9D Gulf of Mexico | ecosystem: Environmental > Aquatic > Marine > Cold seeps | place: Gulf of Mexico...
AATAACACTTCCTGAACAGGTACCGCTTTATTACGTTCATAGTCCGCACTTACTTGAGTGCTAAAGATGAAAGCGATAAATAATAGTGTCATTATTTTTTTCATGGTGACTCCTTTGCAATTAGCGAATGCCTACCAACCGACACGCGCTGTTTCACGGGTTTTACGAATTTCAGTTTCATCGGCCCATTCAACCAAACCACTTTCTAAATCCATCAACCGCATGGTGAATTTATAATAAACATCTGCTTTATCTTTAGTAGATTTTACGATGCTTGATAGATTGCCATATAACATGTATTGAGCGCCGACTTGCTTACCAAAAGCAATCGCTTTACTTGGGTTAACCATGCCGCCATGTTGCTGAAAGTCAAGCTGTTCGCGTACCGCTGCCACTCTTCCCATATCAACAAAGCGAAACTTGCCTGAACGTAATAATTTGGTTGCAATAGAGTCGGTGATTGATTCAGTATCGATATGTTCACTGGTTTTATTTTTAATGCGCTCAACAAACACAATCGGCCTAGTATTGGCGGTTAAAGTACCAACAACAGGTGATAATACTAATGATTCAGTCATTTGCGTGGCAACTTTTTGTAGATCAGTTGAGCCAAAATTAATATCGGTGGTTTCCACGGCGGTGGCATCACCATAGCTGACAACCGTTTTATTAGCACAACCTGCTAACACTAAAACCGTCATACCAATTACTGTGCTTACTATTATATTTTTCAAGGGATTATCCTTTTTCAATTAAAACTAAAGTTCTCTACTAAAATGTTTTTCAATATACATGTGCCTATATTTAGGCTGGTACACAGCTAACTTGTTATAAGTTCACTGTTTTGTAATCAATATGATTTCCCATCGACGTAATGTTCACTAACGTAATGCGATTTGCTTTTATCTCCACATCAATTTGTTTATTCAAACCACCAACGTTCAATGATAATCGGTGTTTTCCGGGCGTTAAGTGAGACCTAACAATATTGCTCGAGTGTGGCAATGTTAACCAACTGCGGGTATCGGCACGCTCCGATGCTAAGTTATATAAATTAGCTAAAATGTTACCGACATCCCCCGCCTCTTTACTGATTTTCTTGCGAATTTTTTCTTTGGCTATCAGCCTCATTACCTGACGGGTGATTAAGCTAGGTAATTGTGATTTCAAAGTTTGCGCCGCAAGCGCTTCTACAGCAACGATTTGAGCAAGTTCGAATGTTTTATTGTTTATACTCAATCGTGCTGAATAGCTAAGTGGGTTCGACTGTTGATACACAGGCAGCGCTAAACTATAAAAGCGCAGCTCGCCTTGACGGGTATCTACAGGTAAACGTAATAACATTTCATCGCGCGCGTTAACTAAGCCTTCATCATATAGCACCACAATTTGGCCATCATGTTCATTATTGACTTGCGTATATTGACCAAAACGTTGTTCAAACTGCGCCAAATCATCCGTCATACCTAAGGTGTGAGCCATGTTTAATACATCATTTTGCAACGATGGGTTATTGGGATATATTTCTAAGGCTTTTTTATAATCAATATACGCATCATTGAGTTCACCAGAGGCCTCATAAAGTACTGCCGACATATAAAAGGTGTACGCATTTTGAAAACCATTTTTCGCCTCGCCAACCACCTCTGCCATTTCAGGATATGTAGTACTAACGCTTTGCCAATCTAGTTCAACATTGTCTTGCAAGCTGGCAATTGCATCATTAATCACATCAGCGTTATTGTCTAAAGCTGCTCTTTGCACTAGGTTGGCTTTTCTAACTTCAACTAAAGCCGCTTCATGATTGCCTAAATAAAGGTAATTCAACGCTTGATAGCTGTGTAACATACTCTGCTCATAATCAGGCACCACATAAGTGATGGCAGTATCATTACTTAGCATCGCCCCGATGTTTTGCACGCCTTGACTCAATTGCAGTTTAGCTTTTAGTTTTTGCTGCTCAATATAAAGACTTGCTTGGTTAAAGTAATCTTTACTCGCATTATGGTCGCCAGCTAAATGCGTTAAACGCCCTTTCTCTAATAGAGTTAATACATAATTAGTATCTGAAATTTTACGCTCGGTGACTTGCTGTAAAGCTTGTTCAAACCGGCCATTAGCCGCGTGTAACGTTACCGACTGCATTTGTTGTGCATACCCAGAGAATAAATCACCGAATTTCATGCTCGCGCAGCCCGTTAGCATGAAAATTACTGCCACAAATAAAAATATTGAACGTATAGCTTTTATCATCAAAGACCAATTATTCTAAAAACGACATGGCACATAAACCCAACTGCACCGAGGTTAATATTCTAACGAAATAGCCGCTTAATATCGTGAGTAATTGTCGGGGAATTGTAAGAAATCGTAAGAGGTTGTTTATCATTTTAAGCAGCTAACATTATTTTCAAGAATGTTAGTTTAACACCGATACCTTAATGGAACCTTAACGTAAACTGAACGAAAATTTGCAAGACGACCACCGTAAGCAGTCGCTGTCAGGAAACTATATTGCAGCGCGTTTTATCACTGGGCAACATCATAAAAAGTCGGTATGTCACAAACCCTAGCATAGTGATCTATGTAGGCACGTATTTTATCAGGAATGGTTAACCCTTTAATGAGGGTAATAGCACGTAAGCGACCAAATAAATCAACATCGTCTACCGACAGCTGTTCATTAACTAAGGTATCGCTGTGTAACATAGGTACCAGTTGAGTTAACTCAGCTTCCAGCTCCTTTATTAACGCATCGCTATTGGCTAATGCGTCAGCAAAAGAGCCAAGCTCTTTAGATTTTTTGTGGGTAAAGTAATCAATCGCACTCTGGGTTTGAAACTCCCCTACCGATGAGGTTATCCAGCGTGGATATAGTAGCTTTTTAAAAAGACCGTTTACCTGTGTTAACCAAGTGTTCAAATCTTCACGGTTAGCGGATGGCGCAAAGATAGGTACACCATCGAGTTGATCAATATAGTCAACAATATCCAAACTCTCCCCCATAAAACTGCCATCGGGCTTTTCTAATATCGGGCAAGCTTTAATACCAATCATGGCGATAGGCGTTGCTTCATCATCATTCGCTAATACTGATAATTCAGCAGCAATATTCTTCATCCCCAAAGGCATACGCGCTCTAACACAGTAGGGGCAATGATCGTAAATAAATAAACGCATGGTAGGTCTAGCAGACATAGAAAAATCCTCATCTAAACAGTAAATAGAATACCTTACCTTGATTGTTCAGCAGCTGACAAAGACTATTTATGGTTAAGTTATGTTTTGTTAAGCTATATTAAGTCATGGATAATAAGTCATGGCTATTAAGCAAAGTAGCGCCGCTAAATTAGCAATAACCGTTAACCAGTAGCCAACTCTAAAGGCTTTTTTTTTCGACTTGTGCCTTAAACCTTGTTGAGCGATTGCAGCGCCGGGCCAACCACCAATGAACGAGAGCATGTGCAACCATTTTTCAGGTGTTCGCCATGCACCTCTGCGCGCTTTAGATTTATCCACAGCGTAAACTAAAAACGTCATCACACTAGCGCCCAAGTACCATAGTAATAGCTGCTCAGGAATATATTGGCAGACATAGCCGGCGCTCATAACCGTAAAAAACACTACGAATAGATATAGTGAGAACTTACTGATGTGATGAGCCGATATTGCTTGGGTTTATCACAGGAAAAAGAACTTCATTTATAAACAGTCCATAAAATTTTTCAAGCGGATTAAGCCCTCGTGCAATTCAGATTCAGCAGAAGCGAAAGACAAGCGTACAAACTGATCTCCTTGAAAATCACCAAAGTCGTTGCCTGGCGTCAAGGCCACATGAGCCTCTTGTAATAATCGTTCACAAAAAGTCATTGCCGATAACCCGGTACAACTGACATCTATATAGACATAAAATGCACCATCGGGCTGAACCGGTACCGTTAAACCACAGTTTTTTAGTCCTGCTAAGACTAATTCTTTTCTTGCAAGCAGCATAGCTCTACGTGATTCACAGACCGCAATAGACTCAGACGTAAAACAGTGCAGCGCCGCTTTTTGCGCTAACGTAGACGGACAAATATAATAGTTTTGCGCTAAGCGTTCAAGCACACTCACCGCACGCTCAGGTACAATACACCAGCCAAGTCGCCACCCCGTCATGCCAAAGTATTTAGAAAAACTGTTAATCACTAACGCGTCGTTATCAAACGACAGTGCGCTTATTGGCGCACTGTCTGCATCACCATGGTGTAAGTTAAGATATATTTCATCAATAATACGCCATGCACCTTTACTACGTGCGAATTCACACATAGCAGCAAGTTCATCAACCGGCACAGAAGTACCAGTAGGGTTAGAAGGCGTCGCTAACATTAAACCGCGCGTTCCTGCCTGCCAGTGCTGCTGTAGTAACGTATTATTGAGTTGAAAATGAGAGTCGGCTTGAGTTGGTACCAGCTGTACATTACCACCAAAGCTTTTGATAAACTGCCGATTACATGGGTAAGATGGATCGCCCATAATGACATTATCCCCCTCATCAACAAACGCCGCAGATAACAGTAATAATGCTGCAGACGCCCCAGCAGTAACAATAACCCGCTGCGGGCTAATATCAATATTGTGAGTGGTTTTATAAAAGTTTGCGATAGCGGCACGTAGCTCAGGCAAGCCGAGTGCTGAGGTATAAGCAAGTGAAGTATCGGTGGCTAATTCCTTCATCGCAGTCAATACATCCGGTGGCGCACCAAAACCGCGTTCACCGAGATTTAACTTAACCACATGCACACCTTGTGCCTCTAATAAAGCGGCCTTGTCGCCAAAAGCCATCGCGAAAAAAGGAGAGATAGCTTGCGCACGCTGTGAAAATTTCAAAATAAACCCGCCAACAAAAAACGTTAATCACTAAAGCGGGCTATTTTGCCATTTTCATGACCGCAACACCCGTAATTAATATAGTTTGACAAACTAAACGTTATTTAAATTGGCTAATCGTTGCTTTTAATTGCGCTAATTTTACCGGATAGATTAAGGTTAATTGATCGCTACTATTGTCCCTATTATATTCTACCAGCTCAATGGTTGGTAATTTTAACCTTTGACATAAGTTGATCAATAATTTTTGTTGAAGATCCGATTGATGACCAATAATAACCGCTGAAATTTTTGTTCTCTTTTCAGCACAGATAGCCATAGCATCTTTTGCGTTATTTACTGTTTCAAAAGGTAAGTTAAGAAAGCGTAATTGATGTGCCATTGATATCTGATATTGACTAGAACCTTCCACCAACAAAACCGTTTTTTTACTATGAAGCATAGGTAAATCAGCTTTTTGGCTGATTTTCACCGGTATTTCAACACTGAAAACAGAGCCCTGTCCAACAACTGACTGCGCTGACATCTTGCCATCAAGTAACAGACATAGCTCGCGGCTAATGGCTAAACCAAGACCGTTACCTATGGTTTCAACATCGGTTGTCCCTTGAATAAAGGGTTGAAAGATCATTTTCATATTATCTTCGTCGATACCTATACCAGTATCAGCGACCGCAATAGTAAGCAACATCTGCTCAGCGTGTATTTGGCTGGAAATGTTCAACTCAATTTTACCTTGAGTCGTAAACTTAAGCGCATTCGCTAATAAGTTTAAGGTAACTTGGCTGAGCCGCACAGGATCCGACTCAATCTTTGCAGGAACGTTGCTATCAATAGTGCAAAAAATCTTAAGCCCTTTTACATGGGCGTTAATGGCCAGCAGATGGACGAGATCTTCAAAATGTTGTCTTACGGTAAAGACTTTAATTTTTGGGGTTAACTTGCCTTGTTCTAGTCGATAAACATCGGTTAGATCATCGAGTAAGGTAAGTAACCCGAAACCTGATGAGCGGATGATAGAAAGTGAACGGAGCGTTTCAGGGGTATAGCTATTTTTTTGAACACTTTCCATCAACTTGAGCATCCCCTGTAATGGGGTTTTCAATTCTTGACTCATTGAAATAATAAATTTTGATTTTGCCATGCTGGTGGCATTAACTTGCTCATTTGACAGCTCTAACGCCTGATTTTTTTGCTTGAGCTGCGCAGCTAACTGCTGATTAGAAAAAGTTAACGTTAAGTTTGTTTTTATATGATGGTGCATCGCGGTGAAGTTGCCATATAAGAAAGAAACATGCAGCAAGGCGAATAGACATAATATATAGGAGATGTTACTGCCAAGCAGTATCAAACCTAAAATAAAGCCGCTAAATAATGGCAATGTAAAGGCAATAAAGGATGATTTTATTGCCGATTGGCCTGAAACACTTTCCATGCTTATCGCGATTAATACGATGATTAACAACCATTGAAATTCCTGCGGCAGACTGGTTAAAAATAGACTACTGAAACCTGCTAATGAACCGGCACTTACGTCGAGTATTAGCATATACTTTAGCCCGCGAGCGTAATTATTAGTGGAACGTTGTTGTAGGCTAATTTTTTTATGAACCATATGGCGAATAAAACTCAAGACACAAATGGCAAAAAGCCAGCCACCTAAAACTATTTGATTAGTGTGAGGCCAAAAAAGTACCGTTAAAATAGTCGCAGTCAGCGGGAAAACGTACATTGCTTTATTCAAACTTGAAACAAGTAAGAGTAAGCTTTGGTACTGAATATAGGCCTGCTGTGTAGGGCTAGCACATGAAAAAGACTTTATTTTTTTTTCATGAATTGTCTTTTCAGGCATTGTATAGTTCACATTTTATCTCAGGCTGATAATCATTCATTAGATAGTGATAACGGGATGACAGATCACTAATAACGATGAAAAAACAAAGTAATAGCATAAGGAGTTTTAGCGCTATTGTCTAACGCCTTTAAATAAGCCGCCAAGAGGTACGCGACATTGATAAGCCCGCGGAAATACTAAGAAGACGAGGATACTTTTGACGATTTTTTGCCGTAACATCGCCACGTAATTTTAGTATTACTCGTTTAGGATGTTTATCCTGTGTGATTGCTGGAATTATAGCTGAATAATGTAAATAGCTAACTTAATAAATACACCAATGGTACTACAACTTCGTCACTGTTGATGCACTGGCGCCATGCTGTTGTTAGCTTGTATGACATATTTTTTAAAAGCATTAATCTAAAATCAATTTATGGCCAGCTTTGCTCACTTTGGCTTTAAGGTAATCTTCATTACCGTCTTTAAGGTGAGTAGAGGTGTTAACTTCCTCTATTACTGTGAGTCCATAGTCCGTCAGCGCTTTCGCCTTTACCGGGTTGTTGGTCATGAGCTTCAAACAGTTAATATTTAACGCTTCAAGCATCTGTCCTGCTTCGGTAAAATCTCTCAAATCATCACCAAAGCCTAAATGGTTGTTCGCTTGGTAAGTATTCATTCCTTCAGATTGCAGTTTATACGCATCAATTTTATTATATAAACCAATGCCTCGTCCTTCTTGACGTAAATATATAATCACGCCACCGTCGTCGGCCATAAGGTTAATAGCTTCATCAAGTTGCTCACCACAATCACAACGAGAAGAGTGAAAAACATCGCCAGTTAAACATTCAGAATGAATTCTAACCAATGGCACTTTCTGTACGGTATCAGCCTTCGCAAAAACCAAAGCGACATGCTCTTTATCAGTAATTAAATCATGAAATGATACCATTTCTGCGGGAATGTCACTGTTAGCGCCAACATTTAACGAAATTCTTGTGCGTATCTCTGCCATATCTACTACCTAAAATGAGCTTTCTATATACTTAACACTAGTGAATATTTTCGCTAGTGTTAAGTATAGAAAACTATCTCTTAAACCGTTACTTTACTAATGACTCTAGTTTACGATAACTTACTTATGCATACCACGAATAGGGTAATTATTTTCTGGATTTCTTATCCAACCTAAGCCACCGATATTAATAATGACTTTATACGCTTAACTCAGCTTTAGCTTCTTCACTGGCAAAAGGGTAATCGCTGTAGCCTTTTTCATCACCGCCATACAAAGATAAACGGGCGTCAGCATCAAATTCGGCTAATTCGACATTCTCTTGAATACGGTAAACAAAGTCAGGATTGGTTACAAAGGGCGTACCAAAGGCAACGAAATCAGCGTAGTTTTTTGCTAATAACTGCTGGGCCTTTTCTTTATTTAACTTACCTGCAACCATAATTGGATTTGGGTAAACACGACGTACGTTTTGGCGAAATGATTCTGGCGCTTCAACATGTTTCGAGATGTTTTCCGATAAATGTAAGTAAGCTAAATTCATTGGCGCTAACTTTTCCATCGCCTTTAAGGTTAATTCAACCAACTCAGGATCATTATTAACATACCCTTCGGTCACATGTGGCGATAAACGTAAGCCAACTTTATCGCTACCAATCGCATTAACTACCGCTTGGGTTGCTTCAAGTAAAAAGCGCATACGATTTTCTTGACTGCCACCATAGCCGTCTTCACGTTGGTTACTGGCCATATGCATAAATTGATCAAGCAAGTAACCATGCGCACCATGTATTTCAACGCCATCAAAACCCGCTGCCATCGCATTTTTAGCTGCTTGCACAAAATCGCTAATCGTTTGTTCAATATCATTAAGGCTCATGGCACGTGGCATGCTGGTTTCTACCATGCCAAAACCACCTTCTGGCAGTGGACCAAATACTTGATCGGGCTCTTTAATCGCCGAAGCCGATACCACTTGTTCGCCAGCAATACTGTCATGACTACGACGACCAACATGCCATAACTGAATGAAAATTTTACCGCCTTGTTTATGTACCGCCTCTGTTGTTTTTTTCCAGCCGTCAATATGTGCCTGAGTATAAATACCTGGCTTTAACGATTAGCCTCTTGCAACTGCTGAAATAGGTGAACCTTCGGTAATAATAAGCCCTGCTGTTGCGCGCTGAGCATAATACCTTGCCATAATGTCGTTTGGCACATCACCCGGTTGGCTAGTGCGCGAACGTGTCATTGGCGCCATTACAATGCGATTAGTTAACGTGGCTTGGCCCAATTGAGTTGGCTGAAATAAAGCAGGTGAAGTTGTTGCCGTGCTTACCTTTGCTTGTGTCTTTGCTTGTGCTTTTGCTTGGGGATAGTCAATCAAGCCTTTTGCTCCACCACCAAATAAGCTGGTCGCATCGTGTGTCGCCCACGGAATATCGTTTTTAATACGCTCAGGTAAGTCAGGGTTAGCAACAAACGGGCGACCAAAAGCGATCATATCTGCTAGGCCATCAGCCAGTGCTTTTTCAGCACGTCCTACAGTGTATTTACCGGCATAAATTATTACACCATCAAAATTATCGCGTAGTGCTTGTTTAAAGGCAGTCGACATTACCGGCGCGTCATCCCAGTCAGCTTCGGCTATATGAATATAGGCAACGTTATGTTTGTTTAATAAGGCCGCCGCCGCGGTATATGTTTCTTGCGGATTGTCATCAACTGCACCATTTAAGGTAGTTAACGGTGCTAAACGCACGCCAACTTTTTCACTACCAATAACCTCACTCATTACCGTAATCACTTCATCTAAAAAGCGTAAACGATTAGCTAAACTACCACCATATTCGTCGGTTCGGTTGTTTGCTTGCGAATCAATAAACTGATTAATTAAATAACCATTAGCGGCATGTAATTCAATACCATCAAAGCCTGCTTTTACTGCATTTAATGCCGCTTGCTTAAATTCAGCTTTCACTTGTTTGATATCATCGTGAGTCATTTCACGTGGTGTTACCACATCAACAAAGCCAGGTTCATTGGTGCCATTATCAACAAAAACTTTCACCTCTTTGGCGGCAATCGCTGATGATGAAATAGGCTGTTCGCCGCCAATATTATCAGGATGAGTCACACGCCCAACATGCCAAAGTTGAGCGAAGAATACCGCATCATCTTTATGTACTTGCTCGGTTACTTGCTGCCAACCATGAATTTGCGCAGCGCTATAAATTCCTGGTGTCCATGCATAACCTTTTCCTAACGGAGAAACCTGCGTACCTTCACTGATCATTAACCCTGCACCAGTACGTTGGCTGTAATATTGCGCCATTAATGGCGTCGCGGCTTGCTCGGGATTATTAGCACGTGAACGTGTCATGGGGGGTAATACAATGCGATTCTTTAATGTTTTACCTGCTAGTTGAATAGGGGTTAATAATGCTTTTGTCATAATGCTCACCTGCCTAAATGGCTAATCATGTTGATTGATGAGGCTAGTATAAGGAGAGATAAAAATTAATTAAGATGCAAAAATACAAATTACTTTTGCATTTTTTGCAAAGGACGAAATCAAGGTAACGGCAATAGTGACAATTTACGTAAGCGAGCCCCTATAACGTTAGCCGCGGTGCAATAAAATCTAAAAAGGCGCTAATACGACGCGATACTGCAGAGCTTTTATAATAAAGCGCATTAATTTTACGACGTTCAGACGCCAGCATTTGCGCTTGGGCGAACATGCTAACTAAATTGCCCTTACGTAAATCGTCATTAATCATAAAACCTGATAAACACGTTATACCTGCACCTTGCAAGCATAACTGGCGCGCAACCTCACCATTACTGGTCGCTATAGTCGGGGTAATTTGAATACCTGGCGCTATCGGCCAATAGTTTAAGTTTTTAGAGCTAATAAAACCGATACGTTGATGATTACTTAAATCGTCAAAGGTTTGCGGTGCGCCATGCTTAGCAATATAAGCAGGTGATGCCACGATGAAAAGTTCGCTATTTCCCATAAAGCGGGCATGCAAGCTAGAGTCAGTTAAGTGCCCAATACGAAAAGCAATATCCGTTTTATGTTCAAGTAAATCAACATAGCCTTCATTAGAGGAAAGCTCTAATTCTATTTCGGGGTATTGCTGTAAAAAATCAGCTACGTGGGGAGTAATTTGATGTAAAACAAAAGGACTAGCTGCATCAACTCTAAGCTTCCCTTTCGGCGCTGAGTTTTGGTTAACTAAGCTTTCTTCTGCATGTAATAAGGCTTGTATGGCTCCTCGTACTTGTTCAATATATTGTCGCCCTTCTTCCGTTAACTCTAGACGTCTAGTTGTACGATTAATTAAGGTGGTATTGAGTTGCTGTTCAATTCGGCTAACGGCACGTGATACTTTAGCTACGTGTAAATCAAGCTTATCGGCGGCCGCAGAAAAGCTACCACTGTCGATCACGGCAATTAATAACTCAAGATCGGCTGAGCGTGTTTTTAAGGTTTCATTCATATCATTTTAAGCAAAAACAATTACTTTTTATCGCCATTAATAACAACAGTATACTAACAATACTCAACCTTGGTGAGTACGCGTTTAATAAAATTTTCTAGTTAGGAAAACAGCCAAACGAACAGGCTAAGCCACACAATCTAACTAAGTGAATTTAATAGCTTTATGATCTAATTATAGCTTCCGTATGCTTAAATCAGCTAAACCTCCTATTTAACTAACGTTCAAATCACCTTTACAAAATAGTACAGTCGAACTATTATTTAACAAAAGTACAACTGTACTATTTACTGGTAACGTAAAGTAAAGGAAAAACAAATGAAATTTAGTTTTTTTAATGAAAGAAGCAATAGTTTTGGTTTAACCACCCTAAGCCGTGGACTTACTAGCATTATAGGTACCTTTGCTCCCCGCTTTAGTGCCTATGTGGGTAAGAACTTATTGCTGAGACCCTACGGTAAACGCAATTACAGCGAAGCATGCATATCACCAATTCAGGAGCTTATCCTTGCCACTTCTATAGGCAAAGCACACATCAATTTATTTGGCCATGGCGAACAAGTCATCATTGTTAGCCATGGTTGGGCGGATTCCAGTCAATCCTTTAATAAAATGATCTTATCCCTAACCGAGCAAGGCTACCTTGTTGCAGCCATTGACCATATTGGGCATGGTAAATCGACAGGTAATAAATCTCACTTATTTAGCTTTATTGAAACCATAGAGCTACTTATAGAGCACTTTAATAACCAAAGTATAGCGATAAAAGGCATTGTAGCGCATTCAATGGGTGCCGTTGCCACGCTCAATTTGTCACGTAATATACTTAAAAATAAAAAGATCATTCTTATTTCTTTTCCTAATAACTTCTTCGAGCTGATGTTTGAAAAAGTTGAGCAAGTGGGTATTTCTAGAAAATTACTCACTAGGGTTTTAGAAAGTATTAGTCGTCAATATGGGAAAAGATGGCAGCAATTATCCTCAGTACATCACCGTGAAAAACTCGCTTTAGACCTTACCTTTATTCACGACCGTAATGATAGATTCGCCCCATTTACGGATCTTGAAACATTTTTAAAAAATGAAAAACCACGTTTAGTTGCAACATCAGGGCTTGGACACACAAGAATTTTAGGTGATACTAGCGTTATTGATAATATTACTCAGGTTCTCGCAACTTAATGAACAAAGGCGAACGTACTCGTTTACACATTCTAAAACAAAGCATTATTTACAGCTGCCAATTTGGTCTTGCTGATATCACTATTGGTTGTGTTTCTAAATTATGTAATTTATCGAGAACGGGCGTTATTTCTCACTTTGAAAATAAAGAAGATATGCAGATTGCTATCTTACAATATGGCGAAGTACTGTTTAAAGAGCGTGTGATTAAGCACGCGTGGCGCGAAGACCCATTAGAACATGTTAAAACATTGCTAGAAATATGGGCCGACTGGACCAGTGAAATGTTCAAAGAACATCAAGTGAGTTGCCCATTTATTAAAGCTGTGGTCGAATTTCAAAACCGGCCTCCATCAAAGGTGAGATCGTTTACCATTGACCAGCAAAATAGGTTTATTACTTATTTAACTCATCGTATTCAACGTTGCGTAGACAAAAATAAGCTAAACGGGCAAGTAGAGAGTATTGCAATCGCCTATGAACTTTACAGCTTGTATTTGGGCCATGCTATCACTCAACATACCGCGCCATTAAATTCGCCTGATACTATTTTCAAAAACAGTGTTGAGCGCTTATTAAAGCAACATCAAAGCTAACTTATTTCTACCTCATTTCTTTCGAAGAAATACCAACTCAATAACATTAGTTTTACTGAACGTATTTTAGCTTACTTCGCAGACTGTTCGAGCACAGCGTTATTACAACGGCTATTTAAACGGTATTTCTGTGGTGTATTTTATTTGCTCCATCGCAAAATTAGTGGTTACGTCATAAAGGTCAATTTTGGTGACTAATTTTTTATAAAACTCATCATAAGCCTTCATGTCTGGCACCAATACTTTTAACATATAGTCAAATTGCCCGCTCATGCGATAAAACTCAGTAACTTCTGAACAAGCACTGGCATGCTCCGCAAACGCTTTTAGCCATTTCTCTTCATGGTGTTTTGTTTTTACCATCACAAAGGCAACCATGTTTAAGCCAAGTTTTTCAGCGTCAATTAAGGCAACTCGACGGGTAATCACCTTACTTTTTTCTAGCTGTTGAATGCGTTTCCAACAAGGTGTAGTTGTTAAGCCAACATGGTCGGCAATTTCACTCACTGATAATGTCGCATCTTGCTGAATCAGACTCAGTATTCTCTTATCCTTTTCATCCACAGTAATAAATTCCAACAAATAACTATATTTAGAATTATTTTCCAAAATCGCACTTTAATCAACCAATGTTTGAAAACAATTTCTCTGCAATTTAATCGATAATATCACTATCAATTGCAGAGGTGAAAATGATGAATATCGCAAACAGACAACTAATCGCTAATGAACAAGTAAACATAAAAACCATGATTTATGACGACATTACTCAAACCATCGGTAATACCCCGTTGGTGAGGTTAAGCCGTATTAGTAAGGCTTTTGATGTAAAAGCAGAGCTTATTGCCAAAGTAGAATACTTTAACCCTGCAGGCTCAGTTAAAGACCGACCAGCTGTGGCGATGATTGACGCGCTAATGTGTTCAGATACCTTTAATGAGCACACCGAGATAATTGAAGCAACCTCAGGAAACAACGGCGTTGCCTGCGCTTGGATTTGTGCTATACGTGGTATCCCATTAACGATTGTGATCCCTGAACATATGTCCATTGAGCGTCGTCAATTAATAAAGCATTACGGTGCTAAAGTGGTTACCACACCAAAAGCGCTCGGTACCAAAGGTGCAATCGACCAAGCAAAAGCCATGATTGCAGCGCGTTCAAATGCGGTGATGCTTGATCAATTTGCCAATACTGCGAACCCAACCATGCATGCAAATAGTACCGCGCAAGAAATTTGGCGAGACACCCATGGTGAGGTAGATATTATCGTAGCGGGTGTCGGTACCGGCGGCACTATTACCGGTATAGCTCAAGCGCTTAAGGCTAAAAATCCAAACATTCTGATCATTGCGGTAGAGCCTTCTTCATGCCCAGTACTCACACAAGGCCGAGCAGGTGTACATAAAATTCAAGGGCTTAGCTCTGGTCATGTACCCGACGTGCTTGATAGAAGCATACTCGACGAAGTTATCACGGTTACCGACGAACAAGCCATTGAGTATGCTCGCCTGCTCGCGCGAAAAGAAGCATTACCTGTTGGGATTTCTTCAGGAGCAGCTGCTTTTGCCGCAATTCGCGTTGGGCAGCGTATCGAAAATAAAGGCAAAAAAATAGTCACTATTTTAGCCGATACCGCCGAGCGCTATTTTAGTACCGAGCTATTTAGAGATTAACAATAAGAGGTACGAATTCGCCCGTTAGCCGTTTGAAAACTACATTTACATTAAAACTTAATTAACGTCACGATAAAGGCTGATTAAGTTCAAACGGTTATCTATTTTATCCAACATTTCTTTGTACTTTGGTGAATCAACATCTTGATAAAATAACGCAAAGTTAATGTCGCTAATGCCTTCTGGTAAACCTATTATCGGTGGAAAAATAGCGGCATAACCTTGCTCGGTATGCTCAACAAAATACGCCTGCACCTTTCTGGCTGAGCCTTCACTTTGGGTTGCTAACATCGCTAAGCGAGTGCCTGCTCGGTC
>Ga0105356_10003672_pt1 | contig 15000 bp, 7 predicted proteins | sample GOMGulsemesocosm_3_FD_83502 | JGI IMG/M metagenome (GOLD analysis project Ga0105356, IMG submission 83502) | Methane-oxidizing microbial communities from mesocosms in the Gulf of Mexico - GOM9D Gulf of Mexico | ecosystem: Environmental > Aquatic > Marine > Cold seeps | place: Gulf of Mexico...
TTACAACAGCTACCGACTGCATTCATATCTGGGCTACACAAGCCCGAATCAATATGAAGCTCAGATGGCTGAAATGAAGAAAGCCGCTTAACTGGGTTGTAAAGAAAAGCTGGACCACGTCAATGAGCCATTAACTAGTAGAAGCAGTGTGTCATGAAAACGACTTGTTTATACTCATTTCGTTTAACAACAACACCCCACTCGACTTTTAAGTCTTTTACTTCGCTAACATTACGCCGATAACTTAACTGAAGGGTATGTGGCACTGTATTTGCGTCTTAAGTGTAACGACATTGATTTGACACGGGTGGCTGACTATGACGACTTACAGCGTTGATCTTAATCACTTTGCGATTCGGCACACATTAACCGCACTCGGCTGCACCAGCGTCTTTGCCGAGCATTTACTATTGGCAACTCTTGCCGCCCAGGCTGGTTTCTTTTATCAAAGTAACAGCCATGGTATAGGGGCTTACGGTATCGATGAAGCCAGTCATTTGGCGGTGTGGGATAACTATCTGGCTTTTAACCCGGACTTGGCCAGTAACGTGCGCGGCTTTGCCTCACAGCACAATTTTCTGCAAGATCCGCACGCCGAATTGGCAACCAATCTTGCCTATGCCTCGGCAATCGCCTGGATGATTTATCAAGCCAGCGGCATTGTATTGCCGCAAGTCGGGGATCCGGTAACACTAGCCGAATACTGGTCGCAATATTTTTGCCACGGTTTGCAGTCACAGGCTAATAAAGAGAAGTTTATTATCGGCATAGCCGGCTCTGATGTGGAGCTGGCTGCTTAAGGTCTGTATAACAAAATAAAATATCGCGCCTTGACCATCAACTGTGTTTAGTTATATGTACAGCCTATCCAATTACGCTGCGTATAGCTTTTCCAGTTAGCGCCATTAACAACGCCATAGCAACAATCGTCTTTTCATATTATACGGCCGCAATGCGACCGGCCTTAAATCATACCTCAACCGCTAGATTTTCCATCATAGTATTTAGGCTTTTTACCCTCTATCCAATAATGGAACAGGCGACCTATCATATCGCTTTGCTTTTTCATTGTGATCCAATTGCGCAGGAACAACTCGAAAACGAGATCATTCTTGGCTATAGGAAAAGCCATTTGCACAGCACTAAAAGCCGGCTTAGGTACAACGACAGTATAATCAGGATTGATAAGGGTCCAAGCTGAAGCTGCTGCTGCGCCGATTAGCATGCCGTCTATATGTTTAAATTCCTCTTTAAAGAAGAGCCTAGGTGTTGATATTTCCCATACTTTCCCTGCAGAAAAACTACGGTCTATGCCGTCCTTGTAGAAAAATGTTTCGGGAATCCCTGTAACTAAATCTTCACGACTGACTATTTTTTCCCAATGAGTAAATTCTTTTCGTCGACTATCTTTAACGACATAAGCGATTTCTTGTTTGCTATAGGGGATTGTTAAAGTGAAGGTTTTCATATTGCTTGGTATAACGGGAATACCAGTGGTAATATCCAAATATCCGGAAGACAGTAGCGGTTGTGCTTGACCGTGAAATATCTTTACCCATTCAATTTCAACACCCAAATCGCTAGCCAGTTGATTCAATATTTCTATATCAAACCCCACAAGCTTACCGTCTTTGTTGTGGAAAGAAAACGGCAGGTCATCCCTAAAATAACCGACTCTCAAGAAACCGCGCTGCTCTATGCGAGTTAAAACATCAGCCCCGGGCGGCGGCGTTGATTCATCCGCATGCGCAAGGTCTTTACTGGTAACACTATTGTATAAAAAATCACGATCAATAAAAGTTTCATAGCCTTGATACTGATAACTAATACCATCGAAGGTAATACGGAGCGAGCTGAACAAAGCAATACTAAGCAAAGGTAGCGCCAATATATTAATGCCAAATTTTTTCCAATTGATAGTAATAGAATGAGCTATACCGGCGGCAATCAGAAGAGGTAAACAGGTACTGAATGACACCGACAAAAGAGCGCCCAACCTACCGCCAATGATATTTTCAGACACTACAAATAATTCAAACATTGAACTAGGCACGTTAAATAAATCCAACAAATAGGGCATAGCAAAAGTACTGGTACCAAAAAGCTGTGGCACGCCAACAACCAATAAACTTATATAGTCACTATTTGTTATATAGGCACCAGAAAACCAAGCTGCAAATAGGGTGTACAACAACGCTAGTAGTTTACCTCCAACGGGCAAACTAAAAGAAATAGGTACAATAACACTAGGCAATCTCTCTAAATCTTTGCCGGATTTATCCAGCTGCATTATTAGCGCCTGGGTTTTTTCAACAACAATAGGAATAACTATAAAAAAGCTTCCCGTTGCGAAAGCAGTAACCATCGCCTCCCGTGACACTCTGATAATCTGCCGGTAACTAAAGGGGGTAATAATAGCAATAAACGCCGGTAGAACGACAAATGACAAAAAAACAACAAGCACTACAGCAGTAGAAATGTACACACGCAAACCGTCAATATCATTTGAATCTATAGTGAAAGCCGCTCGATAGGCGATACAAAAAACACCGACAGGAGAAAACCTCATCACCAAATGACTAACTTTCGCAATTGAGCTTTGAAATGAAGCTAAAACTGTTAATGCAACCCTCTTACTAGGTGATTGCATAAGACCCACACCCAGGAAAATGCTAAACAGAACGACCGACGGAATCACACCACTGGCAAAAGCGCTAAATGGATTTGAGGGAATAAACAAACCAACCAAATCAAATTCCGCGACCGTCTTTACTGTATTGGCACTATAGAAATCGGCGTTTTCCCAATTTGGGAAAGACATAGTTGAAAGGAAAATGAAAATAGTAACTATCGCTATCAGCGCCACTAGCGACAATAAAAATGGCTTAAGGGCGCTTTTAGCGCCACCAACCGTTAAACCTCCGATCCCCACAATAAGAGAAAGCGCAATATAGGGCAGCGCTGTCATTTGTAATAGCAATACAAAAGCATTGGCTAGATTGTCTACCGGGGAGATCACCGTATTGGCATAACTACCGACCATCAACCCCATAATTAGGGCTGTTACAATCTTTGCCGATTGGGGTATTTTGTCTAAAAAGCGCATAATCCGAAGGTTCACTTGTGATATGAATAGGCAAATAAAGCTCAAAAGTACTCAGGCATGGAATACTCAGAGCACCGAAGAACTCGTCAATAGATTGGGGGCGAACAACGTACTCGAAGTGTCGCTTCCATAAACGCTGCAGTGACCGCGCCGCCAGGGCCAAATTCAGCAGTTTTCGACTAGCATGTCTTATCAGGGAAAAACGGACATCTGGCTGCAAAACGTACTCAAGCTTGGACAGCCAAAATGGCCGCCAGCTGTACATTGCGTTGCGCCCATTAAGTGAACGCGCTAGTGTACCGCTGGCATGGAAGACCGCTTGGGACAGCGTGCCCCTGAACTTGTCAGGGCCACCGTTACTAAGAGTACAATATGCAATACAACTCAGAATAGTTCCCGCCCCTCATTAAATTTAGTATACCGGGCTCTGTTTTCGTCGATTCTACGCCTTACTTCATTCAATTGTTTATGTTTAGCTTTTTTAATAAGCCCTTTGACTTCACGAGTATTACCATCATCGCTCATCAAAGTAACCGCATTATCTGAATCTACCAAATAAACGGCGATTAAGTCGTCACGTTCTTTTACACCCTTAATTTGCCCGACAATGTTGTCAAGTACCAGCCCCCCTCTATGCCCTACTGGCGCAGCGGGGTGCTCTGCATACAGCAGTACCATATGCGCTGCACCTGTGCGTTTTAATATCACGTAGGCAAGGCTCATATTTCCTTGTGGTACGGCCATACTGCGAAGCATCATATACTTGGCAATCGCGATATCTTCACAATCGCCACCAAAGGTCGCTATGGTTTCCATGGGCGTTGCCCAATAGTCGTTCTCGTTATACTTCTGTTGATCCGTTATCCACGGCAGTTGATTCATGGTTGTATTGGCTATGGCCAACTTTTCTCGTATTGGCTTGTGGTAATTTGTTGCGACAATTTGATGTAATTTGCGCATTCGCCGCAAAGCCAGAGTGCCGTGATCTTCCTCAATTTGTCGAAATAGATTCTCCGACCACGGCTGAAACACAGCGTTTTCGGCAATACCGACGCCCGAGGCGACCAATAGAAGTACCGTAGTTAGTAGGGCTGTCAGTGGACTCACAAATACTCACCATGTTCGTAGCTGCGACTTTCGAGCTAATATCACCACTGTACTGTTCAGGTGGCGATAGTAAGGGTTAACTGTTTTCAGTAGTTAGCACCCAATCGGGTCATTAATTTTCCACAGCGGCCAGTGAAATAGCCTGGCAGAATAAAACAAGTGTTCCACAGGCATTACGATGCAGCAAAGTGACGTCTAAAACGCTTCTTACAGCCTGAGCTTATAGGCGCTATCAAGGCCTTCACGCAGAACCGGGGCCCAACGTCGGAACGAACGCTTCGCCTCAGCAATTTTTGCCGTGTTGCATATACTGTTGTGCGCAACTAGCCATTAAGGACACTATTGGCCCAATAGTAATAATAACTTCATCGCTTTTTCTTCAGTGGATTACAGTAGCCTTCACGTTATTAAGATACAACAACGATATTCTGAGTCAAATTTTCCGCAATTACTCCTTTATTATCGACCAGTCTACCATCGATTATTTTGATTGCACACCGCCTGCGGCTATGTCGCCCCAAGCACTCGAATCGGAAATAGCTGACTTGCTATCGAAAAGAAACTTAAACACAGCACTTTCGCACAGTGCCTGGGGATGGCCGTGTACTTTCAATTTTACAGATAAAGCGAACGTTATTCTGACACCTCAAGTGAACCGGTTCCCATAACCGCACTGATGACCTCGACAACTTCGGAAACCTGAACTGGTTTGGTTAAGTATTGTAAAAAACCTGCATGCAAACCTTTGTCAATGGCGTCCTTGGTGGCTGCTGCACTGATAGCTATAGTTGGAATTGCTCGTGTTTCATCATGACGACGAAGTGCCTTTAGTACATCAAGACCACTCATATCGGGAAGATTTAGATCGAGCATAATAAGGTCGGGGGTTTGAGCTCGGGCTTGTTTTATCCCTTCTGCACCGGTAAGCGCGGTGACCATCGTTAACCCTTCAAACATAGCCACAATGGATTCCATTAATCGAATGTTGGTCTCGATATCTTCCACATAAAGCAAGGTCCCTTTTACGTAAGGTCTAACTTTCCTGCCGATCGCAGAAGGCTCACTCACCGCGACAAAGATATCATCATTTGATGCTGCAACCGGCACCTCTACCCAAAATGTCGACCCCTTCCCTTCTTCACTATCTACGCCAATAGTGCCCCTCATCAATTCAGTCAGATCCTTACATACAACCAGCCCGATACCTGTGCCTTCGATAGTACCTGTCGCTGCCCCCAAACGACTAAAAGGTTTGAAAATTTTGTCTATATCGTGATCGGGGATACCGTAACCGGTATCAGTGATAGCGACACGAACCATTTTTTTTGTTGTTTGTTCCACGCTAATAGTAACGTTTCCATTCGGCCGATTGTACTTGATAGCATTGGCAATCAAGTTGATCAGTACTTGCTTGAAGCGAGAATAATCGACATGGGCGCTTAATGTGTCAATTGCGTCACCGGCAACCACTATATCAATCGCATTCTCACTCGCGATTACTGACATTAATGACTGACAATCTTTGAGTATATCGGCTAACGACACGTCTTCGTTATTCAGAACCATGGTGCCCGATTCAATATGGGAAAGTTCAAGGATTTCACTAATGAGCTGAAGTAAGTGGTGGCCACCATCTAATATATGGTCTACCTGTTCTTCATAGCTTATCTGATCACCACCTGACGGGCTTTGTAATTCCATTTTTAACAATTGCCCGAATCCGAGGATAGCGTTCAAAGGGGTACGTAGTTCGTGGCTCATCGATGACAAAAATTGCGACTTCGCTTGGTTTGCTGCGTCGGCTGTTTCGGCGGCACGAGCCAATTTATTCCTGGATCTTTGGTGGGATTTCAGTGAAATAAGTACACCCATCGAAATCAAAGTAGCCGCGCCAATAATGGAATAGAAATATAACGTCTGATATAGGCTTTCTGATAAGGCCGGCGGCGGCGGGAACCCCAGCGCCTCGATAAAAAACAATACGGTAAGGCACAGCACAATAATGCAGCTGATAGTAATTACAATAAGGCGATCGCCAAAGTTGGCTAATAAAGCCGTGTTAATTAGAAACCATAGCGCAATTGGACTGGTCACTCCGCCTGAAAAATATGCGGCGACTGTTACAAACGACAGACCTACTATATTGGCTGCCGCAATGCTGCGGCTGAGCGACTGCCCAAATCGAATGAGTACAGCACCTAAGGCTGGGGATAAGCCACCGCCAAGAAAGGCAATGATTTCCAGGATCTGAAGAGACGGTTTCGTCACAAGGTAGAATGTGACCAATCCCCAGCCAATAAGGGTGGTAATAAGTAGTGCTTTAACAGTATTACGAATATGCTCCAGCGTTAACTGCTTCGCGTAGGCAGAAGGCGGTACAAACACCTCAATAAGGCTATTCATGGGGTTGTTCATTGAGATATTATTCCTAACGGCATAGTTTTCTTTCAAACAGACATCGTTCACGTTTTGCTAAATTGGCACGAATCACAATTAGCCAACCATCCCTTTTTAGACAAATCTAGGGCATCAATTGATAGAATACTTGGCTGCCTAGCTATGCTCAATCGCGTTTTTCATCGGGTGCTCTATCGCTGAGGCCATGATTTATCGGCGATTATATCTCGCCTGCGGGCATCACCCAAGCCCCGTCACTCACCTTTTAGAGAGTCAACTTTCAGGCGAGATAATCCCTTTATGGTTTTGGTGAGAACAATCCTAGTTGACGCGTGAAAACTCACACCTTCTACCCTCACAAACAACAAATCACTGGTACAGGCGTTAGGGGCATAGCCAACCCCCCAAAGTGGCCGTCACGTTAAGGACCGGGCACTTTAAGGACCGGCGTTAATCCTGCAAAATTAGCGTACTAAAACCGCAAAATTGATTACAACCGGAACGACAAAGAAGAGTATCAACAAGACTGTGAGGCCTTCGATTGATGGAATAATGAGAAAGCAAGCTAAAAGTGCAACAATAAACCTAAGCTGCACAGCTCTGCGCCATATACAATTCGAAAGAATGCGCCCTTTGCACTATTCAATCAAAACATTATGACCCGGCCCATAAGCTGCAATCAATGGTTACTGCTTATCCTTGTAAAACATGATTTGTATAGCGTCAAAAGCCATGGGTTTTGCATAGAGATACCCTTGAAGGTAGTCGCAGCCATGATCAACTAGCCAGTCACTTTGAGATGCGTTTTCTACACCTTCGGCTACTATTTCAAGGTTCATCCCCTTCGCCAGGCCGATTATTGATTGCGCTATACATTCATCGTCAATAGAATCTGGCAGCCCGTCAACAAATGACTTATCTATTTTAAGTTTCGAAACAGGGAGATGTTTTAGTCTTGATAACGATGAAAAACCAGTGCCAAAATCATCAATAGATAATTTAATACCAAGGTTTGATATTGCGAGCAGCTTAGATCTCACCATGTCTGAGTCATGACTGATTAACTCTTCAATAATTTCAAACTCAATTGCATCACCAGGAAGATCAAACTCGATTAAAAGACTCTCGACCTCTGCGACTAATTCTGTATCGTACAACTGATCTGCCGATAGGTTGATAGATACCCATTTAACATCAGCCCCTGCATTTCGTAGCCTGCTAATATCCGAACATGCTTGGCGCATCATAAAACGTCCCAGCTTAGTCATTAACCCAAGTTCAGATACCAATGGTAAAAAGTGAAAGGGCGTTTTTAACCCTTCAGTGGGGTGCTGCCATCTGACTAAAGCTTCCAACCCGACAATCTCGCGAGACTCGGCCAAAAATATGGGTTGATAATGCGCCAACAATTGCTTTTCGTCGAAGGCTCTTATCAGCTCTTCTTCTTGTTCTCGGCGAGTTTGAATCTCTTTCATCCATGCGGAGGAGTAATAGGCAACGGCCCCTTTGTTTTGCTTTTTAGCCCAATTCATAGCAACTTCTGCACAGCGAATAGGATTTTTAGCGTCTAAGCCTTTATCGGGATAGGTAAATACACCCATACTGCCGCTCACTTTAATCGATACACCTCGTGAGTGTTTTAAGGGCTTATTAACATGTTGGGATATATTCTTAATAAAACATTCCAATTGCTGTTCATTTTTTATAGCTGGAATCCAGAAACCGAAGGTATCCCCACCTAGCCGAGATAAGTGGCAGTGCTCTTTTTGAGACAACTCCTGAAACCTTTCCGATAGTATTAGCAGGGTATCATCCGCGATCTTTGTTCCATGCGTATCATTCAACTGAGTGAAACCATCCAAGCCTAGAATGATCAGTGCTCGCGTACGAGACGAATCCTGATGATCAACCCAATCTATCTCTAATCTTTGTTGAAAATAACGCCGATTTTCCAAATGAGTTAAACTATCAGAGCGGTCAATAAGCTCCATTTTTTCTTTGGAGTACAACCAGTGCTCGTGTTCGTTAATGAGCGATATTGTATCGGCAACGGAGGCGGCGTAAGACATTTCGGAAACATCCCAGGCTCTATACTCCTGAGTTTGCTCTATACATAAAACACCGTATATCTTTCCTCTGAAAAATATTGGGGCATCGAGCATGGAGAGTATACCCAACGGCTTTAAGTACGAGTCAGCGAACTCAGACGTGCGGGCGTCGGTCAAGGCATTATTAGCGTTGATTATTCTGTTTTGAGTGATAGCTTTAAAGTATGACGGGTAATTTTTCTCCAGCAAAACCGCCCCAGTTTCATAGTGATTGTCCTCAAGAATGTACATTAGCTCACATTGTATATAGTCACTAGCACCACTAAGAACCCATATACTTACTCGAGCAATTGCAAGCTGCGTCGCACATTGCTTTAATATTTCCTTTAGCCGGACAGACTTGTCCTGATCAACAAAATTATCATCATGTGCCAATGTCATAAGAGATGTGTGCAGACTTAGAAATTTATCATTCAAATCCATATCACGTCCAGATTAGTCGTTAAAAACGCCTATACAGTATAGTTTACGTATCTAGCTATCGAGGACTACGCCCGGCATTGCTTGCAAATAGTTGACTATATCGCGATATCCTAACATCGCTTGTTATGCTGAAAGCGCTGAAAATCGACTTTCTTATGGTTTTCGGGTGTCGACATGGAAAAGCCTTGGAAGCTCTAACACCCCGCTGGACTTCAATCTACCCTATTTCGCTGCCTGTGGGAAATCGACCATCGCGATAAAGCTCGTCGCGGCTATTAAAACAAGTAAAACCCTCACAAACCGCCTAATTATTGAGCAGCCCCCACCGACACATCCTAGAGGCACCTTCCCGGCAGCCAACTGTCCTACCGGCACCATTCTAGAGCAACCCCTTTTCACACTTACTGTATTTGTTAATCCAATGGCTTCGCCTATGGTTCTGGAAACTCTAGCTGTCTAGTACATTGGGGTGTTTTCTAGGCTCCGCTGTGGGCCAGTAGCGAGCTCATAGGGCGAATCCCAAGCGGTGCATCTGTCCAGGACGGTCCGGAGTCAGAAATAAGCTACATGCCAACAAACATTTAACGTAGACTGCAGCAAATGTGAGCACCCGCTAGACAGTAATTCTGTCGTAGCTTACGCCTAATAACAAAAGAGATAATTCATGAAGCAAACACTGACAGCATTTCTAAGCAGACTTACATCAATTGCGGCAGGCGTGAAATAATCGATCCGTGCGAGCAAGCGACTATCCATAAAGTATCTTTGGCAAGCGCTGTCCTGCGCCGCCAACAATCACTACAAACGCGTAGGTGAGGAAACCTGAATGACTGATATTATTACACCCAGTACGGCGGCCGAGTCCGCCGACCATTCATCGCACTATGGTATTGGCGGCGCATTAGGCAAAACCGGGTTTGCCTGGGCCTTTTTCGAATGGGCCCGCAACCCCTATTACATCCTTGTAGTCATCTACATTTTTGCGCCTTACTTCGCTAAAGAGATCATCGGCGCAGACGTTAGAGCCAGCGGTATTCTCGAGGGGCTATCACCCGAAGAGGCGCAGCAAACGCTTAACGCCAAAGGACAATCTGCAATTGCGGCGGTTACCAAAGGTGCCGGCCTTGTCGCGGCCTTTACCGCACCATTCCTTGGTGCCGCCTTAGATCGGGGCGGCTTGCGAAAACCTCTGCTAGCCATTTTCCTTGGCATCATCTCGATAATGTCTTGGCTGCTCTGGTACGCCATCCCGGGCGAAGGTGGCCTCAATACAACGACGGTTACTATTGTTTTAATGGTAGCTTATGTTTGCTACACATATTCTGAGGTCACACATAATTCAATGTTGACAGTTTCAGGGGCACAGAAATCGCTGCCCGCCATTTCCGGCCTCGGCTTGGGCCTAGGCAACCTGTCGGCAGCCCTGCTAATGCTTGCCCTTGTTTTGATGTTTACACTTCCGGCCATGAGCCAATGGCCGTTTGCCGAGCCGCTATTTGCTGTGGACGCTAGTAAGTTCGAAATCCAAAGGCTCGCGGGGCCGATCTGCGCGATCTGCCTTGCGGTATTTTCTATCCCATTCTTTATGTTTGCAGAAGACGGCGGCAACAAAGGCGCAAACTGGTTTCACGCCTTCAAGGACGGTGCAAAGGGGGTGATCAAAACAATACGCGAAGCCGCTCATTACCGACAAATGACAAAATACCTCGTCGCTCGGATGCTTTATGCCGATGCTATGGCCGCTTTTTTGGCGCTCGGTGCGGTCTACGTCTCGTTATTTCTCGGCTGGGGAATTCTTGAGATGACCATCTACGCTGTTTTTGGCTCAATTTGGGCATTTGCAGGCGGTATTTTTGGCGGCTGGCTCGATACAAAACTGGGGCCCAAAATTGCTCTGGTCATCGAAATCATCGTTATGGTGGCCACCCTGGCACTGCAACTGTCTATCACTCGCGAAACGCTTTTCTTCGGCCTGATCGACAATATTGTGGTCTGGGATGGCATCATCTTCCAGTCGCTCGCTGATCTCGTCTATTTAGGCTTAATCAGCATCGTCGCTGTCACAGCCACCGCTAGTATATCGTCCAGCCGCTCAATGCTTGTACATTTAGCGCCACCGGGACGTAGTGGTGAATTCTTCGGACTGTATGCCATCGCCGGTACTGTCACCGTCTGGATAGGGCCTATGCTGGTGGAGTTCTTTACCAATACATTCAACTCTCAGCGTATTGGCATGGCCTCCATCGCGATGTTATTCGTGGTTGGTCTCGCCGTTCTCACAACGGTGAAAATGGACAAAACAGCCTAAGTTCGGATGTATCGCCGGTCAACGGCCGGCTAATTACCGACACTTCAATGGCGGCTTTTTACCCATGGGCACGTTCAGGATTGAACTACTCCCCTATATAGCATTACCTGCGCTGGTCCACGCCCAGTATTTGTTGGGTGTCTGGCCACCCTGCGTCCAACCTCGTCATAGCACTGAATTGGACTCTGACCCACTAGCATTGTGACAATGCCCGTAATCGAGATCGCGATAATCCCGTGGCCATCACGCCAGTACCACTTACTGCCAGTAGGCAAATTTTGATATTAATTGATGAAAATGATGCTCTTCAACCACCCCAGAGGGCAGAAGACACCCCGCAATCATTGACCTTTAATCCGGAAAGCTTCATATTACAGTTACGCCTCATTATGCTCTAGCACATCTTATACAAACCGATACTCACGCCATGATTAATCAGTTATTACGAAGATTGAAAATCCGCCAACGTCTTTGGCTTTTACTGATTTTGTCCTTGGTGGGGTTTACATTCCTAACAATTACTGCAATTACTCATACCGGAATCCAGTTTCTTTCTTTGCAAAAAAACAACACCCAGACACAAGTTGAAGGCGCAAAAAAAATAGTCGACTATTTCTACCAACGCTCACTGAACGGCGAACTCTCTAGACTCGAGGCAAAAACACAAGCTTTAGCAGCCATCGAAGCCATAAGACCTGACCAACGCACCTATTTCTACATCTACCACGCCTCCAATTTTATCGTGATGCATCCGTTTCTAAAAGCACAGACGTTTAGCGACGAACCCCCTGAAATAGTACTTGAATCCCGAGATAAATTCATCGAGCAGCTAGATCAACACGCTACTGAGCATCAATTATCTCAACGAATACTTACACCCGTAGAATTTTTTGATGAAGAACATCAGGGCGAGCAGTCAGGTTTTTTCGAATACCAATATTACGTCGATAAAAATAATATAGGTGCAACAGCAAAAAAATACGACCGCACCGTGCCGGAAAATGCAGAGCTAAAAATGGCCTACGGTTCAAAATTTGAGCCTTGGCAATGGATCATATTTGGGAGCGTTTTTCTAGGTGATTTAGATGACATCTATAAAGACATGGTTATTGAGCTCTTTATCCCCGCTCTTATTGCGATATCGATTACCATTATTCTAATTATGCTCATATCGAGGTCTATTACTTATCCTCTAAAAGATACCATCAGAACTATTAAACGGCTAACGTCAGGTGACAACGCCAAAGAAAAGATTGACGATAGAAATTCTGATGAAATAGATACTCTATCTCGCGCATTTGACGCATTATTCGTACAAACTCAAACCCAATCGGACTTACTGCAAGAAAAGAATATCTCTCTAGAAAACCACCGATCCAACCTTGAAACTAAAATCAAGTTGCGTACACACAATTTGGCAGTTGCAACCGAACAGGCTCAAGCTGCTAACAACGCGAAGTCTGAATTTTTGGCCAGCATGAGCCACGAATTACGCACCCCTCTAAATGGTATTTTGGGCGTACTTGCACTACTCGAAGACACAGAGATGAGCCTACAAGTCAGGAAATCTTTAGATATAGTCCACAGTAGTGGCCAACAATTATTATCAACCGTTAATGACATTCTAGATTTTGAAAAGCTGAGCAATGGCCCAGTACAGTTAGAGCTTATACCTTTCTCCCCCAGATCACTATTTCAACAAGTTTGCACCATTTTTGAATACGAATTAGCCAGCAAAGGTATCGACTTAGAAATACAATGCGACAACTCAGTACCAGCCTATTTTGAAGGCGACCCACACCGACTAAAGCAAATATTTAACAACCTAATATCAAACTCTGTAAAGTTTACGCTCGAGGGAAAAATACGCATTCATATTAGCTGGGAGGAAGAGCAAGAATTACTGAGCATAGATGTCATCGACACGGGAGTAGGTATTGCGAAAGACCGAATCGACAGTATATTTCAATCTTTTGTCCAGGCAGACTCATCTACTACCAGGCAATATGGTGGCACGGGCCTGGGCTTAGGTATCAGTAAAATGCTTATTTCTTTGATGAACGGTAGCATTCAAGTACAAAGTAAACTCAACGAGGGAAGTACGTTTACCGTTAAACTACCACTTAATAAAACTACTACGGTACCTGACATTGATTCAACCCATTTATCTAAGGCAAGTTATTTCGATGCTAGCGAGATAAAAGTATTGGTAGCAGAAGATAATGTTGTCAATCAGATCGTTATTAAAGGTTTTCTCAACAACTTTAATATCAGCTCGGATATCGTTGAGAACGGAAAGACAGCTCAACAGGCGGTCCTTAATGACCCGGATAAGTATGATTTGATCTTAATGGACATTAGCATGCCCATCATGGACGGATATGAGGCGACTGAGATTATTCGAAAAACTCTGGGTAATTCCGACAAACCCCAAATTTACGCACTATCGGCCAACGTACTGCACGACCATATTGACAAAGCAGAAAAATCAGGTATGAACGGCACTTTGATGAAACCCATAGAGGCACTAAAACTGCGCGACGTATTGAAAAAGACACTACCCGCTGAAGAGCAATGAAAATGTTTGGAGGTTAATCCAGGCATTCAATTATTGGAATCACTTATTTAGTTCTAACTAATAATGATTTTTATTCAGCTGCGCCATTACAGCATCCTAACAAAGCCCTGTAAATGCACTATGTATCGATACCCCCGCAAGCTTGAACTCGTAGAGCATGTTGTACCTCTGTCATGTGGCCTGACTGACGCTTTTACCGCCCACTTTTTACACAGCTAACTGACGGAAGAATTAATAAACAACGCCTAGCGTGAAATGCCCTAGTTGATCTGCAGGCGCAGGCGTGCCAATAGCGGCATTTATACGTCGTGATTTTAAAGTGAGCGTCTGATTTCACTACGGATGATCACCTGTATAGGCATCAGGTAAGAGTGAGCAAAATCTGACATTACTATTAAACTTTTCTAGAAATTCGGGGTGTTCTTTTAGAAAGCGATGTCCAAAATAAACGCCCATATTATCGTCCTTAAAAACAATTGCATGAAACTCTTTAATCGATCTTTTCTGCTTACGCAATAACTCAGAAAACACTATAGAATTCTCCAGAACGGCATCAACTCTCCCTCCATCTAACACGTTAAGCAATGCCTCCTCATTTTTCGGGCGCACCCCAACAGTGTAGTTATTAGCCTCCAACGCCTTTAATGCATTAGAAGACTTTCTAGCACCAACAACAAAATTATTCTTAATATACTCTAGAGTATATTGTTTGTCCGGCACATCGAAAGTTTTTTTCAATAGGTAGAACACCCGTGTTTGTGGCAGAAATACGTGAGATTGTGTTGCGTAACTATCTCTTTCACTATTTTTAGATGCGGAAAAAAAACCATCCAAATCACCCCACTTTGTCATAGCCTGCGCTCTCGCCCAAGGAAGTTTATGAATAACATATGGCTGATTTATTCGAGCCATAATACATGCCAGTGCTCTAACGGCTAGCCCATCGACACCATCTTTTAGATCAATATGATAA
>Ga0105356_10003673_pt1 | contig 15000 bp, 8 predicted proteins | sample GOMGulsemesocosm_3_FD_83502 | JGI IMG/M metagenome (GOLD analysis project Ga0105356, IMG submission 83502) | Methane-oxidizing microbial communities from mesocosms in the Gulf of Mexico - GOM9D Gulf of Mexico | ecosystem: Environmental > Aquatic > Marine > Cold seeps | place: Gulf of Mexico...
GCTATTGTCAGCGATGGTTTTAAAACTTTGGCTGAAGGCCAGCGCGTTGAGTTTGTTGTAACTCAAGGCCAGAAAGGTCCTCAAGCTGAGAACATCGTAGCGATCTAATCGCTTTGGCGCCGGTTTGATCCGGCACCATTCTCTGTAAGTAAAAGGGTGAGCTTGTAATAGCTCGCCCTTTTTTATGGCTGCAATAATTACGTTTCGAATAGAAACATGCATTACTACCGCGCGATTTTTCAGTCACCGATTGTTCCGCCCAGCCTCTGTCCGGCCTATATTGACACAATCGCTTAAACTAGCGTTTATAAGGTCTGATTGCGGTGCTGTGTCCATGTATTACAGAGCCGCTCACGATTCCGGATACGGCTATTGACCGGGTGAGAGATGCGAGTCTCGGCCAGGCCCGGTGGGCCCGCCGATGCAATGTAGATCGCCGTGATTTTAGTCTATGGCGACTGTCTTGCCTTTATTATGTAGGCACTACTATCCAAGAGCCTGATAGCCTAAGAGGTTAGGGCTTCTAGGCACTGCCAGTGTAACTCGCCGAAGTTGCCGTTGGGGTTGACTGGCTGCACACAGACATGACTTGCGCCCGCTTCCATGTGATCTGCAATACGCTGCTTGATCTTATCGATACTGCCCCAGGCAAAAGTAGTGTCGATAAACTTATCACTTAAATCATTGATATCCTGTTCGCTCAGGCCCATGCGCAGCCAGTTGTTGCGATAATTGGGTAGGTTTTGGTAGATTTTTGCCACTGGGCGGGCGAGGGCTCTGGCCCGTTCTGCATCTTCCTCAAAAATAATTTTTTGCTCCACACACAACCAGGGATCACTACCCATGATTCCCCTGGCCATGGCGGTGTGCTCTGGCGACGAAAAGTAGGGGTGAGCACCGTTGCAAGCGGTGGCGGCGAGCTCTAGCATTTTGGGTCCCAGCGCAGCGATTAGGGTTGGTGGTTCTTCGGCCGGTGGGAAGCCGGTATAGGGCGACTGCGCCATAGCTTCTAGGTAGCGGCGCATGGTTGCAACCGGTGGTCCGTACTCAAGGCCGCGTACACCTTCTACCAATGGCCGGTGTGATACTCCCATGCTCAGCAGGAAGCGCCCATCGGACTGTTCTGCCAGTGTTTTTTGTGCGGCCAAAGTAACGCCGGGTTCGCGATGGTAAATATTGATGATACCAGTGGCAACATTGAGTTTGCTGGTATTGGCTAGCAGCCAAGAGGACAGCGCTACAGGGCTCTTGCCCACTGTTTCCGGTACCCACAGGGTGCCGTAACCCAATGACTCGATTCTTTTCGCGGCGGCGGCGGCGTCTGCGGAAGACATGCCGTCGAAAAAATACCAAACACCCAACTTGCCTGTATCCATGATCTATCTCCAGTATTGAAAATAGGTGTGTAGCGAAACACCTTGTTTTTGTTGTTGTTGAAAAGTTTGCTGTTGATGCAGCAATACAGTTAGTTTGACCGGCAGCAGTACATCATTTTGACGTCGGCATGTACAGAGGGATTACACAACGGTCATCTTCCAGGCCAGGGGCGTAATCCTCAGAATATAATTGCCAATCACCACCCCGGTTAACAGCGTCCCCTTTCGTATGAGGTTGCAAGTGATTAGCTAGGGTTAGTCGACGGCAATTTTTAAGGTGGTGAAGGTTAATAGGCTGGGATATCCATCGGCAATCAATTGGTTGGCGCGCTGAAAATCACGCAGCGCGGCTCGAGTAGCGGGGCCGATGATGCCATCGGCCCCCTCGGTGTCAAATCCCTGAGCCGATAACCGTATTTGCATTTTGGTGATTAAACCCGGGTTGAGCTCGGGGGTTGCTGCGTTCAGGGGGCCGGTTAGGGTGGCACCACCGGCGATGCGGTCCGCCAGGTGGCCGACCGCGATGGCGTAGGACTCGGAAAAGTTCCAGCGCATAATGGTGTGGAAATTGTCGTAGGCGATGAAGGCTGGGCCGGTATGTCCCATCGGCACCAAAATAGACGCGGGCATAGCCAGTGCCGGCAGCGGCGAGCCTTCGACATCGGTCACCCCTAACGCTGCCCAGTCCCGCAGCGGCCGCGGTTGCGCCAATCCGGTCGATACCCATGGAAACTGCCGCGGCAGCAATACTTCACGTCCCCAGCGCTCGCCGTAGGTCCAGCCCAGCTCTTTGAGAAAGTTGGCGGCTGAGGCCAGTGCGTCCTGGCGGCTGTGCCACAGATCGACGCGGCCATCACCGTCGCCGTCAACGGCATACTTTTCATAGGCCGAGGGCATAAACTGGGTGTGTCCCATGGCGCCGGCCCAGGACCCTTGCATTTGCTTGGGAGTTAATTTTTCGCGTTCGAGGACTCGCAGTGCAGTCATCAGTTCTGAGCGGAAATAGTCGCTGCGACGCTCGTCACAAGCCAGAGTAGCGAGCACATCGAGAGTCGGCATTTTCCCTAGATAGCTGCCAAAATTGGTTTCTAAACCCCAGAAAGCGATTAAGTAACGACCGGGAATACCGTAGCGGGTAGTCAAGTCAGCGAGAAATTCTCGGTGCTCGGCAAAGTGCTTTTGTCCGCGCTCGACACGGCCAGTGGTGACTCGCTTGTGAAGGTAGTCGGCAAAGGTCTGGGTGAATTCCGGTTGCGATCGGTCCAGTTCAATAACCCGAGATTGAAAACGCAGCTGACCCAGTAGTTCACCGGCAATGTACTCGGGCATATGCTGTTCCCGTGCGCTTTGCTGAAGCTCTTCAATGCACTGAGAAAAGGGCATAGCCAGAGAGCCCAAACTGGCCGTGAGCAAAAGCAGCAAGGTGAGTAGTCGGGTAATTACTAGCGGTTTGTCCATGGTGTTTGTTCCTGAGTACATTACTGTCTTGCGTTCACGGATTGCGCCGCGCTAGCCGGATATCGCCAGTTTGGAAAATCGTATCAGTGGACTGCGCATCGAGTGCTGCCAATTCCAGTACTGATTGTCGCCTATCATACTAATATTATTGAGCATCTTATAGAAATTTCCGGCAACGGTAATATGGCGAACGGCACGTTGTCGCAGGCCATCGGCGCATAAAAATCCTGAGGCCCCAAAACTGAAGTCGCCGGAAATAATATTGGCGCCGGAGTGCAGCCCAGTCAAAGCGGTCAATTCGAGGTATTGGTCTTGGACCAAGTTGCCCCGCTCAGCGGATGTGCCGGCACTGATCACCAGCTGATGAGGCCTCACGTCCAGCGTCGACTTAGGCCCCCTAGCGGCGTGCCCGGTCGACGCTAGGTTGAAAAAAGAGCCCGTAGCGCTGTTGTGTAGCAGGCTGTTGAGGCGACCGTCGACAATAAGGTTGTGTTGGTGAGTAGCGTGGCCCTCGGCGTCAAACAACTGATAGCCGAGGCCGAGTTCACAACGTGGCATGTCGCTGACTGTGAGGCGCGAGTCGGCAATGGGCTGATCGAGTTTGTCCCGCATGGGGTTGACGCCGTCCTTGGCCAATTTACCAGAAAACATCGGGGAAAATACTTCCCATAGGCTAGGGCCGACATCGCAGTCGAAGATCACGTCGTAGCGGCCGCTGGCCACCGCTGCGCCGGGTAACATATCGATGGCGTTGCCATGGGCTGCGTCGATCAGTGTGGCTACATCGAGCTCGCTGAAACGGCGTGCCGCCTGGCCGGTGCCCGCCATTGCGCTGTTGCCGGCACGTTCCACTAGGGCGTAGGCATGGGCACTGCAATGACGCCGGTTACCACTGGCTTGCAGGCCTGCAGAGCTGTAGATACTACGATTGCTGATAACATCTTGAACACCGTTGTAGGGCACTGTTTTCACCCAGTCTCGGCTTGCCAATTGCTGCTCTAGGGCGAGCGCGAACTGAATTTTTTCGTCTATCTCACAGTTGTCCTCGGGACATAGCCGTAGGTCGTCACTGTGCAGTTGCGATGTACTGTCGAGAATACGCTCACTGGGCTCAGGGGCCGCGTAGCGGGCGTTAGACAGGGCGCTGTCGACCATCGAGGCCAGTGCCTGAGTGTCAGAAGATTCGCTGTAAGCACTGCCTACACGGCCTTGGTGAATCACGCGCAAGCCAAAAATCTGGCTGTTGCTGACTTTGTATTCTTCTAGCTGGCCGTCCCTGGCCTTTAATGACAAGGCCTCGGCACAGTCAACAATAAGGTCTCCGCTGGCACCTGCTGCACTGACCCGTGTTAATACCTGTTGGGCCAGGTCGTTGTGTTGTGCTGTCATCGATTGAGTCACGCGTTGCCCCCCACTAATATGTCGTCTACTTTGAGGCTGGCTTGACCGACGGTGGTGGGAACCGCGCCGGAGACCGAGCCGCACATGCCACAGGCCAGGGCAAAATCCTTGCCGACCATGGAAATCTCTTTCAGTACCGCAGGTCCAGTACTAATTAATGTTGCCGCCTTTACCGGGTATTGGATTTTCCCCCGCTCAACGTAATAGCCCTCGGTAACAGCAAAGTTGAACTCCCCAGTGCCAGGTTGCACCGAGCCTCCGCCCATATGGGTGGCGTAAATACCGCGCTCTATCGAGCCTATCATGTCCTCTAGGGCGTCATCTCCGGGCTCGATAAAGGTATTGCGCATCCTCGAGGCGGGGGCATATTTATAGGATTCCCGTCGTCCGGACCCGCTGCGCTCGAAGCCGGTTTGTTGGGCGCCTAGCCGGTCGGCTAAAAAGTTGACTAATTTGCCGTCTTTGATGAGCTGGGTTTTTTGCGTGGCCATGCCTTCATCGTCAATGTTGATTGAGCCCCATTGGTGGGCTAGGGTACCGTCGTCTACCGCGCTGACCTTGTCGCTGGCAATCATTGCACCCATTTGGTCGTGGAACACAGAGGCCTTTTTCGCAACCGCAGTGGTTTCTAATAAGTGGCCACAGGCTTCGTGGAAGATCACGCCGCCAAAGCCGTTGCCTATTACTACCGGCATGCGCCCGGAGGGGCAGGGTTTGGCACTGAGATTAACCAGTGCCTGGCGGCTGGCCTCAGACCCGGTTTGCTGTGGGTCAATTTGCTCGCGCAATTCCCAGCCATTGAGGCCACCGTCGTTCCAGAAGCCGCTGGCCTGATCGCTGCCATCGGCGGCGATAGAGGTCAAGCCAGTGCGGATATAGTGGCGTTGGTCGGTACTGTGTAGGCCTTCACTGTTAAATATCTCGATCGACTGCTGCCGCTGCATACAAAACCCCCTGGTTTGGGTAATCAGTGCACTGGCTGCCTTTGCGGCGCAGTCGGCAGCTAGTAAATAGGCGACCTTGTCGTCTAGCTCCGGGTCTTTACTTAACACGCGCTGGGCTGGGTGCCGCTCCCGGGGTGCGCTGAAATTAAAAGCACTGCTGGTGTTTCGTGAATCTCTACTATCTTCAATGGCAAGCAGTGAAATAATGCGTTTTAACGCCTCTTCTTCCAGAGTATTACTGTAGCCGTATAGGACTTTGTCTGCGTATATCAAGCGTAGGCCGATACCAAAGTCGATACCCGATTGTACTGACTGTATTTGTTGGCTCAAACTGCTGATGTGATTGAGCCTATTTTCTTCGACATAGAGCTCGACAAAATCGGCGCCCAGACTACAGCCGTGATCGATTAGCGACTGGGCGATAAGAGGGTTTAACATGGTAGGTCCCGCATTCTTTGGGTGTATGAAGGCTACCGGGGCAGCAGCGTTTTATAGCATAGGGAATCGATCGATGCGTGTGTAACTGAAGGGTCTCATGAGAAAGCCATCTATCGCGTCATTCAGGCAGCCCAGTCGCCGTACAGCGCAGGCGTTTATCGTATCAGGCTGCATCGGTTGAGCGCTATCAACTCACTCGCGTTCACCTAAAACCCGGTTGCGGCCGCCGGCTTTGGCGCGGTACAGACAGTCGTCAGCCCTGCCAATCAGTATCTCTGCATCGTCGCCGAGGCGAGATATTGCTACCCCAACAGATAGTGTTACTCGGCCCATGGGACGAGAGTCTTTGCCCGCGCTGAGGATACGCTTAGACACCTTATCGGCTATTGCCTGGGCTACTACCAGACCGCCGTGGTAGTCGGTATTGGGTAGGATTATCGAAAATTCTTCGCCGCCATAGCGGCAAACAAAATCTTGTCCCTTGGTACCCTTTTTGATTCTTCTGGCGACATAGCGCAATACGCTGTCACCAGCCAAATGGCCATAGCTGTCGTTGAAACGCTTAAAATGGTCTATGTCGATCATTAATAGGCAAAACTGTCGCTGGTCTCGTTGCGATTTAGTGAGACTGTCAGCAAGTGCTCGATCGAAGGCTCTGCGGTTGCCAATTCCGGTGAGAGCGTCAACCAGGTTTTCTTCATTGAGTTCGGCCATCACCGAGCGCATTGACTCGATCTCGCTATTGAGTTCTTTGACCAAGGTCGCGGTGGATTGACTGGCGCTGCGTGCCTTATGTGTTTCCTCGATCAACGTAGCAATTAACTTACTCAAGGTGTCGACATCGGCGGTGGGGTGCAGCTGGCTCTCGCAGGTTGCCAGCGCACTGTCGTAGTTGTCCATATCTTCGACTAAACTGGCCATTTGTAAGCTAAGATGGCGGATTAAGTTACTAATCGCCAGCCGCATTTTGTTCAATTGGGTGCTGGATTTGGCCTCAAAAAAACGGCTGTATAGCTCGAAATTAAGCTCGGAAGTGAAGCTCTGCTCCGCTTTTAATAGGGCTTCAATCTCTTGGTTTAAAGCTGGCTCGCTATTGTTGAAATACTCATACCATACGGTATAGTTCTGGGCGGTGAGGGGTATCGAAAGGGCCCTCATCTTGGCTACAGCTAAGCGAAAAAATTGAATCACACTGGCGAATTCATTAGGCGAGTGTTTTTTACTCATTAAAACGTAACCTTTTCACCGGTTGATGAAGCTAAGATTTAGGGTGTTCAAGCGAGCGATTCGCCCGCATTAGGCGCTAGCATATCAGTACGGTAAAAATAGCGCTACGTGGTATGTGTTGAAGCTAATAAATACCCATCCAGTACAGCCAGTTGTCGACTAGACAGTATACCTCAATGTCAACAATAAATTAGGCCTAATGGTCTATTGGTAAGATACTGCAGTATAGTTTGACTGTTATCAACAGAAGATACAATGCACCAAAGGCACATTACGATGCAAGATACACGTTGTGTGTGATAGGTGATTTATGAATTATCAGATAAATAAGTTGCCTGTGGTTAATAAAAGACCTTGGCGTTGCTGGCAATACTGCTCAGCTGACAGCAAGTACAGTTTAATTAACTTGAGCAAATTTCCCCTGAGAATACCTATTTAGTTGCTGCGATGATCTGCGCAGCAATCGTTTATGGACAACGGACTACACTCATAGTAAACGTGATCTGGCTTGTCAGTATTTTGAATTAAGGAAGGTTGCTGTTCTCGGAGCACTGGCCTGCTCCGCACGAACAACATAGGGCGCAACTACCAATAACTAAATTCACAGAAGTGAGAGCTACCAATGAATACAACACCCTTCGGATCCTGGCGGTCACCGATTACCGCAGAATTGGTTACCCAGTCGGCGCCTAGTTTGGATCAACCGCAGTTTGATGGCGACACCTTGTACTGGCTACAGTCGCGGCCCTGGGAGTCTGGCCGCACGGTGATTATGCGGCGCCTAGCGGATGGTACGGTTGAAGACATGCTGCCAGCGCCATTGAGTGCCCGTACGCGCATACACGAATACGGCGGTGCGCCCTATCTTGTCGCCGACAACTGGCTCTATTTTTGTCTCGACAGCGATCAGCGGGTGTACCGCCTCGATACCACTACAGCAGGCGCCAGTCCCGAAGTGCTGACCCCAGACAATCACTGGCGCTATGCAGACTTTGCCTTCGATGCGGCGGCCGGTCGGTTGTTGGCCTGCTGCGAACGGCCACTGGCCGGACAGCAACACCCGGAGAATGTCATTGTCGCCATTGAGCTGGATGGGTCCCAGCGGGTGACTACGCTGGTGGCGGGGGCTGATTTCTATTCCAATGCCCGTATTAGCCCCTGTGGCAGGCAGATATCCTGGCTCAGCTGGAATCACCCCAACATGCCCTGGGACGAAACTGAACTGTGGCTGGCGCCATTGCAGTCCGATGGACTGCCGGGTAGCCACGAACAGGTGGCCGGCGGGCAATCGTTAGGCTGGCCAGAATCTGTATTTCAACCGAGCTGGCACGACAACGGCGACTTGTATTTTGTCTCCGATCGCACAAATTGGTGGCAGTTGTATCGCCGCCGGGCGGTGGATGGTGGGGTTGAAGCACTGTGCCGCGGCGGAGGTTTTGATGAGTGCGAATTGGCACGCCCCCAGTGGCAGTTTGGTATGTCCACTTACGGCTTTCTCAACGATGACACCGTGTTGTGTTGTTATACCCATAGCGGCCGCTGGTCGCTGGCAACGGTGGCGATTGACAGTGGGGAATTTCAGCCTGTTGCCAGCTCTTATAGCGTGTTTTCAGGCCTCAGTTGCGTTCGGGGTCGAGGTTGTGTTGTTGCCGCCGCAGCCACCATTGCGGCAGAAGTGGTGGTGCTGGAGGAGACCGACCGGCAATGCGCTGTGGTTTATCGCAGTGGGGACTTGCCAGTATCACCTGATTACTTGTCGCAGCCCGAGGCGATCAGTTTTGACTCAGGGCAAGCTATTGCCCACGCTTTTTTATACCTGCCCTGCAATGCCGACTGCCAGGGGCCCGCCGTAGACAGGCCGCCGTTAGTAGTGATGTGCCACGGTGGGCCCACCGCTGCCTGCGACAGCTCGTTGAATCTAAAAATACAATATTGGACCAGCCGCGGTTTTGCTGTGGTCGATGTCAACTACCGGGGTAGTACTGGATATGGCAGGCAATACCGCGATGCGTTAAAAGGTCAGTGGGGCGTTGTTGATGTGTTAGATGCGGTTAATGCGGCCAATTACCTCGCCGAGCAAGATTTGGTGAGCGCGCAGCACATGGCCATCCGCGGTGGCAGCGCAGGTGGTTTCACCGTATTGTCGGCGCTGACCTTTCACGATTGTTTTAAGGCGGGTGCTAGCTTGTACGGTATCGGTGACCTGGAAATGTTAGCGGCGGCCACACACAAGTTTGAAGCTCACTACACAGACTCGCTGGTGGGGCCTTATCCACAGGAGAAAGCGCTCTATCGCCAGCGCTCGCCGATTAATCATGTACAGGGGCTTACTTGTCCTGTTATTTTTCTACAGGGCTTGGAGGACAAAGTCGTGCCGCCGGAGCAGGCTGAATCCATGGTAGAGGCGCTTCGGGAAAAAAATATAGCGGTCGCGTATATTGCATTTAAGGGCGAGGGGCACGGCTTTAGACGGGCGGAAAATATTCGGGCGGCACTGGAGGCCGAGCTCTATTTTTATAGCCGGGTATTTGATTTTGAGCTGGCGGAGCCGATTCCCGCTATAGCGATTGAGAACATGCCACCGCATTAATGTTTTTATCGGCTGGAACTAGTGGTTGGCACGTCGAGCGTCGCTGTCTGTGTTGTCCGGTTTAGAGTACCTCTATCGTCGGCACTTTGTGCCGGCCTGTAAGAGTGGTTAAAGGATTTACTAACCGTGTTTCAATCATAGCGCCAACAGAGGTTCGCTCATGTGTTATACATGGACACATGATTTTACTATTTGTGAATAGCTGGTTGTCTACCCGCTAAATGGGAAAAACAAGAGGTATATGGTGAGAGCATTTATCGAAAAACTAACACTTAAACAGAAGCTGTTTGGTCTCGGTGGGTTTGTGATTGCAGGTTTTTTATTGTTGGGTTTGACCTATAACCAAACGAATACAATATCAGCACAGGCCCGGTCAGACTTCGAACACAATGTCACGTTTGGTAAAACGGTAGATCTGGTTCGTGTTTTGACCTTGCAGGCGCGGCGCCGTGAGAAAGATTTTATACTGCGCAGCGACGACAGCTATCTCGCCAAACACGACGGTGAAATAGCGGCTATCGAGCTGGCGATTGCACAGCTTGATACATTGGCTAATACAGAGCAACAGCACGCTGAGCTGAATAAGCTCGCTGCCTATGCTAGCGCCTACCAACGAGGTTTTCGCTCTCTGGCCGATAATATGCAAGCAGCGGGTCTCAATTCGACATCGGGGTTGCGGGGCTCTGTGCGTGACGCTGTGCACGATGTCGAGGAGTTGGTTAAAGAGCTGAAAAGAGACCGTTTAATGGTGTCGATGTTGATGATGCGCCGCCATGAAAAAGACTTTTTATTGCGCGGCTCAGAAAAGTATGTCGCCAGCATGGCGCAGCGCCACGGAGAATTTAGCAAACTGCTGGCCCGGGCGGGCGTTAGAAATAGCGATGTTGAAGCGATCGCGCAGTCTATGGATACTTATCATAGGGATTTTAATCTGCTAGCCGCTAATATGGCGGAGAATAAGGTCATAGAGGCGGCGTTTAAAAAGGAGGTATACGCTCTGGAAGATACCCTGGGGCAGCTAAATGACGAGGTGCAAGAGATGCTGCGGGTAAACAGTATCGAATTTGCCGCGAGCTCGGCGCGCCAAGAGCAGCTGTTTCTGTGGGTATTGATCGCGGTTTCAGTGCTCACCATACTGATGTTAGTGGCGGTGGTAAGGGGTATTATCACGCAGCTTGGCAGCGACCCGCTGGTGTTGGAACGACTGGCCGGTGCCATATCCCTCGGCGAGCTGGGCAGTGATGACGACCGCGCCGGCACGGCTAGCGGCGTCTACGGCGCGATGTTAGGGATGCAGGCTAAACTGGTCACAGTGGTACAGCAGATACAGGACAACTCAGCACAGATTTCTTCCGCTGCCGCCCAGGTTAGCGATACCTCCAGCGCACTTAGTAGAGCCGCCAGCGAGCAGGCCGCTAGTGTTGAGCAAACCAGTGCCTCCGTCGAGCAGATGGGGGCATCGATTAGTCAAAACAGCGACAGTGCCCGGAAAACCGATCAGATCGCCGGTGAGTCAGCGCGGGCCGCTCAGGACGGCAGCGAAGCGGTCGCCGCCACGGTCGAGGCGATGTCAAAGATCGCCGAGAAAATAACTATCGTCGAAGATATTGCCTATCAGACCAATATGTTGGCCCTCAACGCGGCAATCGAAGCGGCTCGGGCCGGCGAGCACGGCAAAGGCTTTGCGGTAGTAGCTGCGGAAGTGCGCAAACTGGCGGAGCGCAGCCAACTGGCGGCCAAGGAAATCAGCGAATTGTCCGGCGACAGTGTGCAGGTGGCGGCTAAGGCGGGCTCTTTGCTGGAGCAAATGCTGCCGGATATCGCAGAGACTGCGCAGTTGGTGCAGGAAATTAGCGCGGCCTCAGCGGAGCAATCCAGCGGCGTTGATCAGATTAATGGGGCGATGCAGCAATTGGATAAGGTGAATCAGCAAAATGCCTCCGGATCGGAACAGCTGGCAGCGACGGCTGAAGAAATGCAGGCCCAGTCTGAAACGTTGGAGTCGGTAGTGGGCTTCTTCAAGGTTAACGAGTCAGGCTAGCGTAAAACTGTTGCCAATATAGCGCGCAGTGCTGCGCCCTTGTCGGCTGTAGCAGTACTCTCTTAGCTGTTTGACAGTAGCTGGAACGGTGGCCACAATGGCCTATGCCTGTCGAACTAGCCCCCGGCTACCACCTCGAAAACTTTCTGTCTTTGATTCGCTTTGTCCGCGAGCACTACACCGATCTGCTCGATAGTCGGGAGCGGGCCTACGCCGATCAATTCGAACAGCTGTCGCCGCAGGCGCAGAGCCTGTATGTGCGTATGATTCTGCGGAAGGGCCCGTTGTTTAGGAGTGACAAGCTGCGCTACGACGACATCGATGATGTTGATGCGGCGGCGGCGGAATTGGAAGCGGTGGGGCTGGTCAGTACCCAGGCCAGTAGCCAGCAATTGTTGGCACTGTTGGCTAAGACAGAATTACTGGTGTTGCTGCCCTCCGGCGGCGCAAAACTGCGGCGAGAGGCGCTGGTGGCAGAGGTCGCTGCGGCGGTGGATATACAGAAACAGCAACTGGGTTTTCGCCATTTTCGGCCGTTGGGCAGCGGGCGGCTGCGGCGTTATCGGCTACTGTATTTTGGGAATTTGAACCAGGACTTCAGCGAATTTGTATTGACAGATATGGGCCTGCAGCGCTACGAGTCCTATGCAATACCGGCCTCGGCCCGGCTATTTACTGGGCGAGCGAGCATCGACTTTGTCTGGCAGTTATACCAGTTGCAAGATATCGTCATGGAGTTGATCGAGCGCCGGCAAACCGCTACTTTAGTTCAGTTTTGCCAGGTGTTATTAGCCACCGTGTCTGGCACCGGTCACGCACTTATTGGTCGCCGCAGAGACAGGCTGTTGAACCGCGTAGCGCGCCATTTAGAGCGCTGTGATCAGGCCATTAGTGCTTTGGAATTATACGCGGTGAGCCAATCGCCCCCAGCGCGGGAACGACGTGCCCGACTACTCAATAGTAGTGGGCAGACAGAAGCGGCACTGGTCCTGTGTCGGGAGATTATAGCTGCACCGATCGATCAACAGGAACTGGCTTTCGCCACCAGTTTCGGCCAGCGGCTCAGTAAATCGCTACCCCAGTGCCAGCGTATTACTATCACCGCGCTGGATTATAATCGCCGGCAGCTGACACTGAGCCGTGGCGCGGTCGGCGTTGAGGAGGCGGTTAGAGCGTTTTTCGAAACAGCTGGTGCGCGCTGTTTCTATGTTGAAAACAGTTTGATCCCCAGTCTATTTGGTCTGGCATTCTGGGACATCATTTTCGCGCCGGTGGCTGGCGCCTTCGTTAATCCGTTCCAGCGCGGTCCGCTTGACCTGTTAAGCCCAGGTTTTAGCCAGGCTAGAGCACCTGCAATTGCCGCCCGCTTGAGGGAACTGGAGCAACCCGGCGAATTGGAAAGGCGAGTACTGCAGATCCTGGTAGACAAAGCAGGTGTCGCCAATTATTTTGTACACTGGCGGCAGTTGAGTCCTGACTTAGTCAAACTGGCACTGGCGCGTATTCCTCAATCTCATTGCTTACTCCTGTTCCGACGTCTGTTATTTGATATTAAGAACAATCGTTCCGGTTTCCCAGATTTAATTCTTTTTCCTGTTGCAGGCAGTTATGAATTGATCGAAGTTAAGGGCCCCGGTGACCAGTTGCAGGACAGTCAGAAACGCTGGATTAGGGTCTTTGGCGAGAGCGACATTCCGTTTAGTGTGGCCAATGTGCGTTGGTCAGAATTGTGACGGAGCAGCTACCCAGCGAGATTCCAGCGCAGAGCGTATTTTCTCTGTCGGTGAACAAATTATTGAGCGCTACACTGCACAGTGGCGATATTAATTTTCGCTTTAGTGCTCGCAGCAGTGCATTGGAAGGTATCCGCGGTCACCAGAGCGTTCAGCGCGCACGGCCAGCGGACTACCAGGCCGAGGTGGCTGTCAGCGGCGAGTACCACTTTGACAAGCTGTTATTGCGTGTAGCAGGGCGCATCGACGGTGTTTACAGTGATACAACGCCGGTTGTGATCGATGAAATTAAAACTCTGCGAGTGCCGATTAGCGATCTGCCTGCCAGTGTGCAGGTCCAGCACTGGGGACAGGTTAAGCTCTACGGATTTTTATATGCCGCAGCGCAGGGCCTGCCTGGTATTACTGCCCAGCTTAGTTATCTGAATCTGGACAGTGGCCACTGCACCGAATTGCAGCAGCACTTTGATCGGGTAGAGCTACAAGATTTTTTTGAATCGCTGGCGCAGCGTTATTTGCGCCGCATGGCTCAAGTGTTGGCCTGGCGCAGGCACAGGGATCAGTCGATTCATAGCTTGGATTTTCCCTATGGCGACTTTCGTCCGGGGCAGCGCAGCTTTGCAGTGAGTAGCTATCGGGCGATGGCCGGCGCCAATCAACTGCTGGTACAAGCACCTACCGGTACCGGAAAAACTGTTGGCACATTGTTTCCTGGGCTAAAGGCCATGGCCGGCGGTCATCATCAGAAGCTATTTTTTCTTACAGCAAAAACCTCGGGGCGGGAAGTGGCTGAGCAGACCCTAGCGGATATGGGCGCGCGCGGGCTGCGACTGAAAACGGTCACTCTCACCGCCAAGGCGAAGATCTGCTTTAATCCCGGCAGCCCCTGCGATCCCGAGCACTGCGAATTTGCCGCCGGCTATTACGATAAGCTGGACCTTGTAGTGCAGCAGTCTCTGGAGCGTGTAGAGCGCTTTGATCGCAAGCAGATTGAGTGCATTGCTAGACAACATGAGCTATGTCCCTTTGAACTGTCGCTGGATCTGGCCAGCTATGCCGACTGTATTATCGGCGACTACAATTATGTGTTTGATCCTGCGGTCTATCTGCGGCGTTTTTTCGACGAGCCGGTGGAGTCTTATGGTCTGTTAATCGACGAGGCCCACAATTTAGTTGACCGCGGCCGGGATATGTTTTCGGCAGAGTTGGGTAAAACCCCCTTAATGCAACTTCGACAGCAGTTGCAGCGCGAGCAACGGCCTAGTTTGGCTGTGGTAATCCGTCGTCTAGAGGCGGTTAATCGCGCCTTTTTGGCGCTGCGGAAAACCCACCAAGAGGCCCTAGAGCAACACGACTTTGCGCTCTCGCCGGAGCTGCCCGAAGCGCTGCTACAGGCCCTGCGGGCTTTGTGTGAAGCGATTCAACAGTGGCTGGGCGACAGCAGTCGTGGCCACGACGAGCTGCTCGATGTCTATTTTGAGGCATTGCGTTTTATTCGCACAGCGGAGTACTTTGACTCGCGCTACGTCTGCTTACTGCGCCGGCCCGAAAAAAATGCGCTGCAGGTGAAATTGTATTGTGTCGACCCCTCGAAAATGTTGGCGGTCGGTTTGCAGCGGGGCCGCTCCGCGGTGTTTTTCTCTGCAACGCTAGGGCCGGTCGACTACTATCGGCAGTTACTTGGGGTTGAGCACGATACCCCCTTTGTCGACCTGCCTTCGCCCTTTGATCCACAGCAGTTGGGGGTTTATGTTATACGGGACATCGCCACTAATTACCGTCAGCGCGGCGA
>Ga0105356_10003675_pt1 | contig 14998 bp, 11 predicted proteins | sample GOMGulsemesocosm_3_FD_83502 | JGI IMG/M metagenome (GOLD analysis project Ga0105356, IMG submission 83502) | Methane-oxidizing microbial communities from mesocosms in the Gulf of Mexico - GOM9D Gulf of Mexico | ecosystem: Environmental > Aquatic > Marine > Cold seeps | place: Gulf of Mexico...
GGCGCGGGTTTTATTGGCGCCAATTTTGTACATTATTGGATGAATAAATACCCAAACGACAAAGTTGTCGTTATTGATGCGCTAACCTATGCTGGCAATTTCTCAAATTTAGCATCTGTGCAAAATAACGAAAATTTTAACTTTGTTCATGGTGATATTTGTGACCAACCGTTAATTGAATCGTTACTAACAGAACATGATATAGATACTTTGGTACATTTTGCCGCAGAGTCACACGTAGATCGTTCAATTACCGGCCCTGATGCTTTTATAGAAACCAATATAATAGGCACTTACTCATTACTAAAAGCGGCAAAAGTAGTCTGGTTAGATTCAGCTTTAACAAATAACGAGCAACCTAAAAATCATAGGTTTCATCATGTATCTACCGATGAAGTATACGGCACATTATCTGCTACAGACCCCGCATTTACCGAAGAGACCGCTTATGCACCAAACTCCCCTTATTCAGCAAGCAAAGCAGCAAGCGATCATTTAGTTCGTGCTTACCATCATACTTACGGATTAAATGTTACGACTAGCAATTGTTCAAACAACTATGGTCCATATCATTTTCCAGAAAAGCTAATTCCTTTAGTAATAACTAATATTTTGCATAATAAAGCATTGCCTATTTATGGCGATGGCCAACAAATTCGTGATTGGTTATTTGTAGAAGACCATGCTTATGGTATTGACTTAGTCCTAAACAAAGGACAAATAGGTGAGAATTACAATATTGGCGGTAATAATGAGTGGGCTAACATAGACATAGTAAAAACTATTTCTTTACTTGTTGAGCAAGAATTTAAAAAAGACAAAAACCTAGCAGAGCGCTACCCTAACGCACTAAGTGCCATAGCGCAAAATACCGAGTCACTTATTACGTATGTACAAGACAGACCAGGTCATGACCGTCGTTATGCAATTGATGCAACGAAAACTAATAATGAATTGGGTTATGTGCCCAAAGAATCCTTTAAAACAGGTATTGCTAAAACTGTTCAATGGTATTTGAATAGCGAAGATTGGTGGAAAAGTGTAATGGATGGCAGCTATCAAAAATGGATTAATGAGCAGTACAAATAGAGCCATAACAACACAATGAAGGGTTCTAACTTTTATTTTGAATCCTCTTTAATTTAAAATATGACAGAGTATATATTGTGACAGAACAGCATTATAAATTGAGTGAAAATTTACCTTCATCATCAAACATAGCAACTATTCTTCATGGAGCCTATGGAGATTATTTCGAGCAATTGTTGTGTATAGTTGACTTAGCAGAAAAAAATAAGCAACATAAATTTTTATTGTTTTTTTCTAATCCATACCGCATGGAAGAATTTATAAAACTCGACTTATCATTTGCTTTTAAAGTTGCCTTAACAACTGAAATTGATCAAAGTGATATAGATTGTTTTTATCAATTTCAAGTACTTGACATTGAGTTGAAAGAAGAAGTTTTATCAACATTAAGTCCCGAAACGCTCAAAAAATTTGATTTAGAGAACAATCTTCTTCCTCATATTTATATGAACACAGTTCAGGAAAAGAAAACAAAACGTTTTTCTTTACCTTTTTCGGTAAGTGGCAAAGAGAGTTATGACGAAATCAGATCACAATTGCCCACTGATTTTTTCAAGAATAAAACTATAGGGTTTATGTGGCGTTATCGCTCCGCGCAAGGTGCTGTAAGCCCTATGTTCATGCCTGATGAAGAAACGTTGAAAGAAAAGTACTCTACTGTTTTAGAGACAGCTATAAAACAATGGGACTGCAATGTTCTTGTTGCTGGAATGAAAGTAAAAACAACAGAAGAGAATCGATTTATTGTTGATGCAAAATTCCCTGAGTATGGACTCAATTTCCAACACGAAAACCTACATTACCTCCCAGGAAAAGGTTGGCTTGCAGAAGTAGAGCTCATTGCACAATGTGATATTGTGATTTGTAATCCTTCTGGATTTTCTGAGGCCATTTTTTTGAAAGGCAAAGAATGTATTATAGTTGATCCACCTTTACACTATATACTAAAAACAATTAAAAATGGTTTTCCACTTTTTGATATTGGTTTAAAAACACTTAATCAAATCTGTAGCTTTTTTCGTTGTATATTTCAAAGACACACACACAAATATATACAGAATAAAATAAATACACACTTAAAAGGTAAGTAAGTATGAAATCTATTATTGATTTGAGGTTTAATTGAGTCTAACCAAAAAACTACTATCAGGATCTGCAATACAGTTAAGTAACCTATTACTTGAAATTGTAATAGGTTTTTTGTTGCTTCCTTTTTTAATTAAAGAGCTTTCAATAGAAACTTACGGCTTATGGATACTTGTAATGAGTATTGTGAGCTTTCTAGGTCTAATGACACTTGGCCTTTCATCTGCTGTGCAGCGTTTTTTGTCAGTAGAAATATCAGCTAAGAATTACCAGGAATATCAAAAGACGGCTAGTTCCTCTATTTTTGTTTTTCTATTTTTGGGGCTGTTATGCATAATAGTCTCTTATATTATTAGCTTATTTTCTGTAAGTTTTATTACACAAGACAATTTAACTGATGATTTTAAAAACCTTATCCTTTTGATGGGCTGTAATGTAGCGATTAAGTTTTTTTCAACACCTTTTCGAGCAGCACTAACAGCAGAGTTTAAATTCATAGCGGTATCTGTTATTGATATTTTATCTCTGCTAATCAAAACTATTTTAACCATATTATTTATCCATAATGATATGGGTGTCGTTTATTTAGGAGTGGCATTACTTATTGGTGAAGCGAGTGGCAATGTATTATTGGCCATAATCGCAAGTAAAAAGTTGAAGCATTTCAATGCAAAAATCAGCTTGTTGAGTAAAGCTAAAATCATCGAATTATTGAAATTTAGTATTAACTCTTTTATTGCAACCTTGGGTGAAATGTTAAGGTTTCCCATAGATAATATAATCATTTCAAGCTTCATTGGGTTATCATTTGTAACAGTGTATAGCATACCTGTCAGGCTATTAAGCTACGCTAACGCATTTATATTACAATCTGTAAGTGTTTTACAGCCAATGTTCGCTAAGTTACATGCCGAACAAAAACACAAAGAATTACGAGAAAAATTTGAATTTGCTAGTCACATTTCATTTTGTTTAGGAGGGTTATTAGCTAGTGGTTTATTTATATTTGGAAGTAACTTTATTGATTTATGGATAAGTCAATACAAAGAAATTGAGCTATTGATCATTATATTACCTATCTCACTTTTAGTTGGTATTAGTCAACAACCAACGATAATGGTGTTGTATGCAATTAATAAGCATAAATATTATGCCTATCAAAATATTATAGAGTCTATTTTCAATATATTATTAAGTATAATATTTTTACAATATTGGGGGGGTTACGGAGTAGCACTAGGTACAGTAATACCAATGGTTATAGGAAAGTTCATATTTTTACCTAAATATGTTTGTAAACAACTTGATTATAATTTGTCTAAATATTATAAAATTTATATCAAATCATTATTATTGACAATTTTTATAACAAGCCTAATGAAGTTAATATTTATACCTAACCTTAGCTGGTTAGAACTAATATTCTCAGGGTTACTTTTTTCATTAATATATATTTTGTGCTTCTTTTTTATCGTTGCCGAAACAAGAATTCAAAATCAAATGCTTAGTATTCTATATAAAGTGGCTCATATTAAGAGGAAGAAAGAGCGTTAAAGTAAAGGCCTTGTTTTTTCCAATAAGGCAACATTTCTTCAAGAATATCACAAACTTTGTCGTTGTCGTCATGAAACAAAATAATATCACCTCCATTAAGTGGTTGTTCTTTAAGTGCTTTACTTATTTCTTGCGCAGTTTTATCCTTACAGTCTAACGAATCTCGATTCCAATTTACAAGTATCATTCGCTTTTTAATAACAGCCCATAAGAGTCTGAATGTCCAAATACCGCCAGGAGGTCGAAAAAAAACACATTTTCTACCAATAAGACTATTTATTGCCTTATTGGTTAATTCAACTTCCACTAATTGCTGAGAAAGCTCCAAATTTGCAAATCTTTTATGATAATACGAATGGTTAGCAACAACATGGTTAGAATCATGAATGTTTTTGACTATATCAGGAAACTGTACAGCCTTTTCTCCGATAACAAAAAACGAAGCTTTCACATTATGTTTTTTTAAGATCTCGAGAACGTTAGGAGTAACAACCTTGTCAGGACCATCATCAAACGTTAGGTAAATAGTATCATTATCTCTTTCTTTATATCTCAAATACCTTGTAGGTAAATAAGTCATAATATATTTTTTAATTTTAGTTTTCATTTGATGCGAATATCACCCAAAGAGTATTTATTTTAAGATTTTCTTTATAAAACTAAATTTTTGGTTTAGAAATCTGAAAGGTTACCTTTTCAAAACCAATTCTTAGCCATTTACTATAGAAATGCTTTCTTTGCTCTGTATATCGAGACAATGTAAAGATGGATATTATGGTTAATATAATTATGAATGACCAACGGAGGTTATCTTCTATATCATGCGGAACTAAAGCATTAAAAAAGCCAATTAACGGAAAATGAAATAAGTAAATTGAAAAGGTCCTATTGGCTAAATAGCGAATAACTTTTGCAACTTTAGCTTTATCTAAATCAAAGCTAAAACTTTCAATTAATGATTTACTAACTATCAAATTAAGCCCAAATATAAGGCCAAAAACATAATCAAAAACAAAGTATTTAGATGCTGCTAGATTTAACGACTCGCTAAACCCCAAAACACCATATAACATTTCATTCCCATATCCGGTTATAAAGGACTTTCCATTAAAAGCAAACAGACTAAACAATAGAAATGAAGTTGCAATCCATAAAATAAAGTTAACAATAGGTGATTTAAAGTAATTATCTGGTCGATATAAATAGGCGCCAAATAACCATAAAGGTAAAAGTATAGCTACTTTAGGGCCTGCAACTAATAGCAATAAGATTAATACGGCGAATCTATATTTTTTTTCCGTATATAACATTGCACCAAAGAAAACATAAAAGAATACTTCATAATGAATACTCCAAAAGGGAATATTACTAAAAGATAATATTGAGATAAACCATAACTCACCTGTAAAGGTAATTGATGCCAAAAGGCGGATTACAGGATAGTCTAATGCAACATATATATCTTGATAGCAGTGTCTACAAATAGTTGTTCCGATATAATCTAAAATGATGGTTAAAATTATGGCTGGAATAGCAACAGAATATATTCTAGAAAATCGAGCTATAAAATACTCTTTACAACCATAGTCTTTCACTTTAGCAGAATAGGATATTACGTAACCGGAAAGTACAAAAAAGACAACAACCGCTTCATGCCCAATATTAAATATTCTCATGTCAGAAGAGAATAACAAATCAGATAAATGGTGAAGTAGCACAACCAATGCGGCTAAAAACCTAACAAGATCTAAATATAGAGAAAAATTTTTATTCATACTAGAATTCCTAAATTTATTATCCGTTAATTTTGTTGCTTTCTTTGTTTAAATTTAGCTCTTAGCTTGGTATGTATGCCTATTTTCACAGCAGTTGTTCGTGTTATTTTATAAATATAATCAAGCATCCCTTTCAATTTAAAAAAGATAGAAATTTCTGTTCTCGGGGTACATAGCATTAGGTTTTTACATTCAATATATTCATCGCACAGTTTTCGTTTATATATATTATCGCCAACTCCAAAACTAAAAGCAGCATTATAATCTTCTACTCTAACCCCTTCATTATGCAATGACTTTACTACATTAATCGTTAAATATGATCCCACTCCACTTTTAGCAAAATCTTCATTATAAGCAATTTCTTCATAAAAAAAGTTATTATTAAAACGATAGCCTATAGCAAAAGCAATAGGTTGATTATTAACTTCTAAGATAAATATTCGCGAGACACCGTTTTGTATGAGAAGAGTTAATTGTTCTGAAAAACCATCACTGCCAACGATAGAGCCAACCAAACCTTTTTTCCAGCTTTTATTCAATATGGCAGTTGCTGACTCTATAAATTCTTTGGAAGACAGCCCATTATGAGTGTCTTTGATTGAGAATTGATTTTCAAATGATTTTTCAAACCTTCGTAAATCTTTTTTAATTGAGTGCCGCTTACTTTTACTTTTGTTTTGCAGGAAAGACTCAAAGTTAGGCTTAAAGGTAAGGTGAAACGTCTGGGATTGATCAAGTTCATATTCGATGAAACCTCTATGTTCTTTTTTGGGAAGATAGAATAGATCATGTTGTTCAATAGCCTCAAAAAAAACATAGGCATTATGAAATAAAGATTGCACATTAAGATCTGAAATTATTTGGGTTTCAATACTTAATGCTTCAGAAACAGTACAGTCTTTTAACCGCCCACTACCAACACTACGAATCTCGTTAAAATTATATGAACGGATTTTAAAATGTCCAAATTTTAATTTTTTTTGTACTTTTTGTACCTTAAAAGTAAACAAACCAACTAATTCATTAGATTTAAATACGAGAAAAGTAAGTAAGCTATTTACCCTTTCCTCTATTTCAGGAGCCTTGAAGTATAACTTGGGAATTTGAAAAACAGCACGAGGATCGTTAACTTCATTTAAAAAATCAGACCAAGCTTTCAATTCGTTAGGTAAAAGCTCACCTATCTCTGTAATTGAGATAATTCGTATATTTTCCACTAATAATCCTTTAAGTACTAATTATTCGACTTTAACTTAAGGGGAGGTATATTATACAAGGTTAAAGTGAAATACTATAAATTCTAAGTGATTAATTGGCCTTAGTTTAGTGTTATGAACTATGAACTAAATAGTACTTTGTCTTTAAAATTTATAACGTAGCCGAAATATTTAAAACCGCACTGAGTAATACCACTTATTGAAGCTTTATTAGCAATAGATGACTCAATTAAAATATTTGTTTTAACATCAGGTCTAGATAATTTAAATGCTAAATCTGTAAGTCCTAAAATGGATCGAGGGTATAATTTTTGGCCACGAAAGCGTGGGATAGTTAAACAACCATGAATCAACCACGTTTCCCCCTTCAACAGATTGTTTTTTTTATTTTCTTTTTTCATCCAGGCAATGCTTGCTGCACTCCCGTCTACAATACCAATCGCAAGCTTTTCACCTTTACCTAGCTTATTTTCTACAGATTGACTAAACCGTTCACCACATTCATGAATTAAATCATTAATGTACGTAGAAGGAATATCTATTATTTCATCATATATCTTGATGTTTTTATCATCAAACGTGACCATAACAGGCCCAGAGAATAAAAATCGCTTTATAATTTCAACCCCTATTTTCTCTACGCCAACAGTAAAAACAAAGTAATTAACTGCGGAGAATATACCTTGAAACTTCATACGATTTACAAATTTTTCAAACACAAGACTCTCCTGATAAATAGGATAATTAAATCGATACTAAATAAGTATTTTAACTACAAAATATAGACCGACCAAACTAAATAAACTACAAATAATCGCACGTTTTACGAGCTGAATATTATCAGATTTTTGTAACTCTCGTTCACAAAAATCATGCTCAACCCTATAAATAATTGAACTCGCAATGCCCACAAAAACGAATAAAACAATAACATAACTCCTACTTAGAAAAAAAGCTGTTACACAAAAGCCAAATAGAGAATACATAAGTGTAGTTGCTTGCAACTGATAATCACTTTTTACCGTGCGCCAACGTTCTAACTTATCTTCAGCTATTTTTAAACTATCCATTTTAATAGCTAATAATTTAAATAACGTGTAAAAGATAAAAGTAAACCACAATACATAACCTACGCCCCCTAATTCAGCCATGACCAATGCATAAGAATTATGGGCAGTAAGATAGTGATGCTCTGTAAAATTCCCCTTCATAATACCAAAGAACGGTTTGCTTTTAAAAAGTACCACAGCGGTATACCATGATTCGATTCTTTGGCCCGCACTTTCTTCTTCACTGTCTATAGCCCTGAATTGATTCATAATGACAAAAACAATGGGTATAAACACTACAAACAATAGTAAAGCTTTGGTTTTACCATAACGAAAAATAAAATATAAACCACCTAATGACAATACCCCTAAAAGCGTACCTCTTGAGTTGGTTTTATAGACTCCCCATAGTATCAAAGTTAAAAGAACTAACATTGCAGTTTTTATAAAAAAATTATTAGATTTTTTATAAAAGTAAAACACTATAGGAATGTTCATCACAAAAAACATACCTAAATCATTAGGATCGTTAAAAAAACCAAGATAAGTAATTCTAGTTCCTTGTGATAAAGCATTGCCGGACCAACCAATACCGAGTGGCGATGACACTTGAGAATAACCATGATGTAGCATAAAAACTGTGGCAAGCAACAAAACTATAAATACAATTTCAACTTTTTTAGTATTAAAAACGAGAGAGCTATATAAAATAAAAGGAATTATTGATGAAATGAAAAAATCATTAGCTGACAAAAAACCGCCAGTAAGCCAACCGTTTGTTAAGCCTGATAAAATAATGACAAAAATCACCCCCGTTAAACACCATGCTTGCACCCCCCAAAACTTAGGCTTTTGACCAAAAATATAAGCAATAAAAGCCACAATGATAAAAACTCTAAGGATAGGAAAGTCAAAACCTTCTGAGCTCCATTCTTGTGGCCTAATAAATATAGCTGCGGTATAGAGAAGTAAGAAAAAGAATCCGAAATTTGAGTTATTGTTACTAACTACAGGTTTATATTTACTCACACAATTCCTTAAGTTGAAAATTTCAATTAATAAAAATATGATTCAGTAACACACAATTGGCAGCTGTATAAATTTAAAAGGCTGCACTCAAAATAAAAAACATTACTAAACTAATGATTAATACACAGTGTAATTTTAGTTATATTCTAAAGACTAAATCGATAGTGGGCAACTAATCTAGTAGGGTAAAAGTTAGTTTAGTTACCCTTGATAACTTTCCGTCCATGTTATTTTTTTATACCTTTTATTTTTTTTAATATTGATATTATTAACCATTGAAAGTAACTATAATAACCGTTTATATTTTTACTCACTACAAGTATGTTAAACATGGCTGTTTGTTGATTTGTAAAACTATTTTTGTACGATGTTGATTCGTTTCCTTTCATAAAATCATAAAGATAATCACTGCGGGCAATGCTTGATTCTATTTCCAACAAGTGCAGAAGTGTACCAGGAGAAACATTATGTTTGATTGTACTGTCAATTCCCATTTGATAAAACGCTTTATTCTTCTTATAAGAAAAGCTGTAAATAACTCCAACAATAGCATTACTAATTTTTAATGCTTTCATTGATAAGCAGCCCTTTTCAAGCATTATTTTTGCGAATTCAAGGTGAAACATGGTGAATTTTTTACTTGAAAATACTCCTGGCATTCCTTTTCTTGTCCAGCGTAAATTATGTAGCTCTGTTAATTTATCGAACATTATTAACAAATCATCTTGATTATTAACTTCTATTACCTCCCCGTTGAGCTTGTTAAACTTTCTCATTTTTCGCTTAGACTGCGAAATAAAAGCTTTAGAGCAGGAGCTTTCAAAAATAGAATACGATTTAGGTAGGGTCAAAAAATAGCGTACTCCAACTAACTCGCACATAGAAAGAGCATTAATTTTAGAGTCTCTAAAAACATTAATTATATTACTGTTTGCCAGTATATTGTTAAACTCAAAGCTATTATTATTTACTAACAATCTTTGGCAATAGTCACCGATAAGTTCACGAACAAGTTCTATTTCATTGTTTTTCACTAAAATATCAAGGTATTCACTACAAACTTCATCAGCTTCCGCCTCGCCTGTTCCTATAAACCTAAATAGTTTTCCTTGTTGTAAATATAGTGGAAAAATGGCAATGACATCTTCATTTTCCCAAATATAAACAATATGCATAATATCATTTTTTGCTGAATAAACTTCCCACCATAATTTTAGCCAGTTTAATGTTAAAAATACGTTAGGGTTATAATGGTTTTCAGATAAATGGTTCCAAGCTTGCGTTTTTTTTAGGCAAAGCTCCCAATCATTACATACTTCGATTTTCAAGGTATAATCCATTTTATTATCAATAACCTATTTCATCTAAGATTAGATTACACTATTCTAAGTATAAGAAAAAAACTAACTTATTTTAACCTAAGAGAACAGTATGCAACAACCTCTAAAAATTTGTCACTTACTTAGTTCGCTAAAAATTGGTGGTGCAGAAAGGTTTGTCATTGATCTAGCACAACTTCAAAAAAAAAGTGGGCTCGATGTAACAATAATTAGTTTTGGAGATTACAGCGACGAACTCTATGACGTAGTAAAACAAGAAAGTATAAACGTTATATTGCTAAAAAAACGATGGTATTCTAGCAATATAAATACTTACTATATATTAAAAAACTTTAATATCCTTCACATACATTCACCTGTAACACTAAAAGCTATATTACTAGCAGCACCATTCCTAAAAAAGTCAAAGTTAATTTACACTAGACACGGTGAAGGTAGGTATGAGACTACAGCATGGAAAATCATCCACAAATTAATAAAACCATTAGTTTCTGCATTAACTTTTGTCTCTGAAAACGGACAACACGTCTTTAATGAAGTGCATAACTGGCAGGATACGAATCAAGCGATAATAGAGAATGGCATAAGTTTACCTACTACTCCATGCCCGCCAATATACGGCACTAAATTAAAACTAGGTTCGGTTGGACGAATGGTTGAGCTGAAAGGTCAATCTCACTTAATAAAAGCGTGGGCTCTACTAGATGAGGATACTAGAAAAAATACAGAACTGCATTTTATTGGAGATGGAGAATGCAGAAATAATTTAGAGCTGCTTACTCATAAATATCAAGCTTCAAAAAACATATTTTTTCATGGTTTTTTGAACGACCGCCATAAAATTCAACAACTATTTGATGTACTTGTTGTTACATCAGAAAGCGAAGGGCTTTCCATCGCTATATTAGAAGCTATGATTGAAAGCAAGGCAGTAATAGGAACTGATGTCGGAGGAAATCCAAGATTAATTAAAAATCTACAGACTGGCGTGTTATATTCTTTCGGAGACATACAAGCTTTAAAGTCAGCGATAGAAGTTTACTTCAATAATACTGATATTGCGATGAACCACGGTATAAAAGCACTTGATCATGTTACCGCTAATTATTCTTTAAAAAGTGCAATGCAAAAATATGACATTTTATATTATGGATAAATCAAAATTACTGAGCATTAAGCTTTTACTATTAATATGTGCTTTTTCATTTTCTTTTCAATCAGCTGCTTCAAAGGGTCAACTGAAGTTTACCCTCTATTCAATTGAAAAAAAGAGTGAGACAAACTCGTGGAGCTTAGTTTTTCCAAATTATGTTATGTCAAACACCTCACATTTATCACTGTATGATAAAGATGGGAAGGTCGTTAAAGCGATTTTTAATGAAACCTTATTGTGGCCAGAGCAAGGTGAAAAAAAATATCTCAGGGCGATACAAATAACAACAATAATCAAAGTAGATACTCAGAATTATACATTAAAATGGCAAGATGCACTGGATTCTAATATAAGCATCTCTAGCAATTTCACCTCAAACACCCATCATGCAAACCTGACCAGCAAGTGGTTAACTCAATCATATTTTTCACCAATGTTAGAAGCTAATGCTTACGAGCCTTTTTCTTGGTTTGATAATGCAAACAAGCATTATGCTAACTTTGTAGTTTCACCTTCGCTGATGGAGAAGCGGAATATATCACTTAAAACAGCTTCGCCTTGGTTGTATGACAGGGTGTTATCTCTTTATTTGCTTTATTTCAAAACTGGCGATATACATTGGAAAATAAAAGCGCATAAAGCAGCGATAACTTATAAAAACAATGTTGATAATAATGGTGATTTTTATTTAAAACCCAATGATATGAAATACAGTAATACTCAGGGTTTATTATTTGATTATTTATTTTATCCTTCTCAAAATACATTAAACAAAATATCAGCTTTGTATAATAAAACGAAGGAATGGCAATATAAAATAAAAAAACAAGGCTTTTGGACTGAACGTCATCATAGTATTGCACTTTCAGCTGCAATCAGTTACTGGGCAATATTTAACGACAACGAATCTCTATTACGAATTAAATCATTTACTAAACACTTATTTCAAAAACTAAACTCTAATGTATGCTTGAGCCACCCATATGAATCACATGAAGGAAAAACAGTTAATACTGAAGTTTGCTCTCCATGGATGACTGCATTATTGATAGAACAGCTATGGCGTTTTCATCATTTACATTACAGTTATGAAAGCGTAAAAGTCATTAGCGAGTTGTCATCTTTTTTATCTAAAGAAGGTTTGTTTTATTATACATATGGAAAAGAATACTCTGCAGTTCCTAAGTATCTAGCAAATTTGAATAAAGATATAAAAGAAAATAATGACCCTTGGTCAGATATTTTTCATGCTTGTGACGTTGCTTCGGCTTTGGCAAAAGGAGTCTATTTACAGAAGTTTTTAACTAAGAGTGACCCCGCGCAATTAACATCGCTGAATCTTATGCTTAAAACCTGTCATAGATCAATGCACCGTTCTAACCCTAACGATGCATGGCCTATTGTTCCACTAAGGAAGTTTAATTGGTGGTATTCGACAACCGGCAGCCTAACTTGGTTAATGAGTGATTTAAAAATAAAGCATCCTAGAAAGTAATATAATCAAAGAATACACATAGCTGATTGTTAAATTATTATGATTACCTTTAAGCTTTTTGTAGACTACTGCATACATAATTATTAATGGACATAACATGAATTTTTACGGCACTTTATATCGTAGGTTAATATTTCCTTTTTATTCGAAAAATATAAAGAAAAGCAAAGTTTTTGAAGAATTCTCTGCAGCACAGCAACGCCTAGATTGGAGTAAAGAGCAACTAGATAACTTCCAGTGGTTGCGTCTTGAAAAACTGCTTGTCCACTGCTGGGATAATGTACCTTTTTACAAAAAACATTGGCAACAAGCTGGTATAAAAAATATCAGCGACATTAAAAACTTACAAGACTTTTCCAAACTTCCCATATTAACCAAGCAAGATGTTAGTGACAATTACGATGAATTGATTCCTGAACTATTTAAAGGTAAAAATATTAAAAAGGCTACTGGTGGCTCAACTGGTCAGCCATTTAAATTCGAATTAGATCAACTAAGTAATGATTCTCGCCAGGCTATTATGTGGCGAGGTTATGGCTGGTTGCATGCAGGGTTAGGCGCCAAGTCTCTTTTTTTATGGGGTGACAATGTTGGTAAGATAAGTACGTTTCGTAAAATAAAAGAAACGCTTTACCACCGTTTTTATCATCGAAGAATGGTCAGTACCTTTGATATGAATATTGAGCACATGGACAAGTACACAAAAGAAATAAATCAATATAAGCCTGAAACCATTGTGAGTTACGTAAACCCTCTTTATGAAGTTGCAAAATATATAAATAAGAAACAAGTTAAAGTACATTCTCCTATTAGTTTACTAACAGGGGCCGAACCCCTATATGAATATCAACGCCAAGAAATAGAGCAAGCCTTCCAAAGCAAGGTATACAATACTTATGGTTGTCGTGAATTTATGTTAATTGCCGCAGAGTGTGAAAAACAATCCGGTTTACACATTAATATAGATCACTTAGTTATCGAAACACTGAATGATGACAAAGCTAATATTACTGGCGAAGCTGGTGATATCGTAATAACAGATCTCATGAACTATGGTATGCCATTAATTCGCTATGTAAATGGCGATAGAGCAACAATATCTAATTCAGCATGCGGCTGTGGTAACCCTTTACCTATGATTGAAAAAATAAATGGTAGGAAACTTGATGTCATCAAAACAAAAAGTGGGCAAATGATACCAGGGGAATTATTTCCACATTTATTTAAAGAGTTTGAAGGTTTAACAAAATTCCAAGTCAAACAATCTCATATTGACAGTTTAGACATTTATCTTGTTGTAAACGAACAATTTAGAGTAGAAGACAAGCAAGCTATAATCTTGGAGATAAATAAATACAGTAAAGATGAACTAGCGTTTAATTTTCATATGGTAAATGATATTCCTCTAACCAGTAGTGGTAAATATCGTGTTACTATATCTGAATTATCATAGATTTAGTAAGTGCTACTGTGAAAGAAAAAATTCTTATTATAACAAACTTGTATCCATTACCATGGCAGCCAACTCGTTCCATGTTTAATTACCAACAATTTGGCTATTTAGAAGAAAGGGCTGATGTATACTATCTTATTCCGGTTGCTTTTCCTGATTGGTGGAAACATAAAAAACAGCTTAATAACGTTGATAAGAATATAAAATATGTTCCTTATATCTACATACCAAAGTTTGGTCGCAGATTTTACGGCAAGCTAATGCAATGGTCGTTAAGCTTACTCGCTAATTCATGGATAAAAAATATTTCCCCTGCAAAAATACTCGCGAGTTGGGCATATCCTGATGCTGTTGCAGCTGTGGCAATTGCCAAGAAATTTAAAACCGAATTTTATTTAAAGGTGCATGGAAGTGATATTAATATGCATGCGGTTTTTCCTGAACGAGCAAAGCAAATTACAAAAATGGCAAACTATGCACAAGGTATATTGTCGGTCAGCCAAGATTTAGCGAATAAAATGGCTGATATGGGGATAAATAAAAACAAAATCCATGTTATTTATAATGGTGTTAATCTTGAAAAATTCATACCAAAGCCTGCTGATAATGAATCACCTTACATTGTTTTTATCGGCAACTTAAAACATGATAAAGGTGTTATTGAATTACTCTATGCCTTTATTCAAATACATGAACAATTTCCAAATTTAAAGTTAAAATATATTGGCAGTGGCAATATGACTGCTAAGTTACAA
>Ga0105356_10003676_pt1 | contig 14992 bp, 9 predicted proteins | sample GOMGulsemesocosm_3_FD_83502 | JGI IMG/M metagenome (GOLD analysis project Ga0105356, IMG submission 83502) | Methane-oxidizing microbial communities from mesocosms in the Gulf of Mexico - GOM9D Gulf of Mexico | ecosystem: Environmental > Aquatic > Marine > Cold seeps | place: Gulf of Mexico...
ACATAAATCTTGGAAAAACTTTTGGAGCAAGTTCGAGGACCGTGATGAAGAACGAAACAGCATCTTCAAAATGTTTCTTGGCGAACCAAAAGACAATTACCTTAAAGCCAAGCAAGAGCTTTGCTTTAATCTAGGTTTGTATTTATTTAACCGCTGGAAAGCCGATGCGACTAAAAACTTCCAGGGTTTAATTTCCTACATGGAAGACTACAAGCAAAATCGTTTTCTATTACGTGCCGACGATATTCTTGAGCCTGCTGCCATTGCAGAATTCATTTTCAAAAACGAACACCCTCTTGCCAGTCTCGTATTAGAGACTGTGAGCCATGAAAGCCAGCAAAAAATTACCGCGGCCATGCAAAAAGAACAAAACAAAGGCGAATTGAACCAGCTGGTAGCTGCTGCTTTAAATAAGGTTTTACGTGCCGAACCTATTAGCGATGAGATTTGCGCCGAATTAAAGCTATCAGAGAAAACATTAGCCCTATCCAATAGCCTGGCAAATGTTACGGTTGAAGCTAACCGCCGTATTTTTGAAGAAGCACTTGCGCCTTACATTCAGTTTAAGCAAGAAAGCATTCAGAACCCTGCGCACCCTGATATCACAATTTTAGATGCAATATTGCATGACGAGTTGCGCAACGACTTCATCCAAGTCTGCCAAAACATGCTCGTTTTTGGTGAATTATACGATCATATTATTCACAATCTTCCGACCGTTGCCAAAGAAGCAAACGTCGATAGAGCCTTATCTCGCGAATCAGTTCGTTCTTTACTATTAACCTCTTTAGCACAAGCAACTGAAGGCGATAGCTATACGCCACAAGAACGAGAATCGTTTGATCACTGGTTAAGCTATTTCAGCAAAAGTAACCAACGTGGCAACTTCTTAAAATCCGTTGAGGAATGGAAGAAGCTAGCCTTCCCTCAACTATCAGATACCTTGTTTGTAATTATTACTTTTTTCTTTGAAAAATTATTACACGAGTATCAGGAAGCTGAGCAAGAAGGAAAGTCCTATAACGGTCGTATCAATCCGGTTAGCATTGGTCGCCGTAAAGATTTCTGGAACCGCCTAACCATGGCGTACCACGATTTATTAATCCAGCGAGTTCTGGAAGATGTTAAGCGTGAAAAGAAGACTCGCCCACATGCCCTAATTGAAAAATTCTTCACTCAATTTGAAGAAATCAATAGCAACCTGCTTTCTGCAGACCCGGTGAACTTTCCAGGCTTTCGTAGCTCGATTGAGCAAGCCCTAAATAATGACATTACACCCTGTGGAATTATCACTGGCTTTGGCAACTTATCCATTGATGGTGAAGAAAAACGGGTTGGCGCTTTAATATCCAACCTTGATTTCCAAGCCGGTGCGTTTGATATGGCCAGCGCCGAGAAATTTTGTAAGTTATTAGTTGAGTGCGCTCGCCAGAAGCTGCCGGTTGTTTGCTTCATGTCCTCTGGTGGTATGCAAACTAAAGAAGGAGCCGCCGCATTATTCTCAATGGCCATTGTCAATGACCGCATAACCCGCTTCGTGCGAGATAATGATCTACCGATTATCATCTTTGGTTTTGGTGATTGTACCGGTGGAGCTCAAGCAAGCTTCGTTACCCACCCTATGGTGCAGACTTATTATTTCTCCGGCACCAACATGCCTTTTGCCGGGCAAATTGTTGTGCCGTCATATCTACCAAGTACCGCGACGTTATCGAACTACCTATCAATATCTCAAAACGCGATGGATGGACTGGTTAAACACCCCTGCTTTGATGATCTCGATGAACGTTTGAAAGCTATTGACCCAAGCATTCCTGTTGCCCGTTACTCCGTAAACGATGTATTAAGCCGGATCTTAAAAGGATTAGTGGTAGCACAACACATGGCACCGGATACGGGCATCAGTAGCAACAAAGAGAAAAAGTTCGCCCCCATTAAAAAGGTCATGATTCATGCGCGCGGCTGTACCGCAGCCAAACTGATCAAGAAAGCCCAAGATAATGATATCCAAGTGGTATTGGTTCAATCGGATCCCGACATGAAGTCTGTGGCTGTTGATATGCTAGGACCACAAGATCGCGTTGTTTGTATCGGTGGTAATACCCCTGATGAAAGCTACTTAAATGCTAAGAGTGTTATACGCATCGCTCAACACGAGGAAGTTGATGCCCTACACCCTGGTATTGGTTTCTTATCAGAAAGTAGCCAATTTGCAGCTTTATGCGGCAACTACGATATTAACTTTGTAGGCCCGTCAGTTTCTGCGATGGAAACCATGGGCAATAAGTCGAATGCGATTAATACCGCGATGGCGGCCAACGTACCGGTAGTGCCTGGCTCTCATGGTATTCTGACCAGTTCAGCCAATACCGCCAGCGTAGCCCAAGAAATTGGTTATCCTGTGTTATTAAAGGCAGTTCATGGCGGAGGCGGCAAAGGCATACAGGTTGTCGAACGCCCTGAACAAATCCATACCCTTTTTCATCAGATTTCAACAGAAGCAAAAGCGGCTTTTGGTAATGGCGATGTGTATCTTGAGAAATACGTTACTTCATTACGCCATATTGAGGTGCAAATCTTACGTGATAGCCATGGCAATACTAAGGTATTGGGGCTACGAGATTGCAGTGTTCAACGCAACAACCAGAAAGTATTTGAAGAATCAGGCTCGACAATGTTGCCACGCATCCTTGAGCAAGCAGTTTATGATTATGCCGAAAAACTTTCTGATGCCGTTGATTATGTCGGCGCCGGTACTGTGGAATTCATTTATAACCTAGATGCGGATGCTATCTACTTCATGGAGATGAATACTCGCCTACAAGTAGAACACCCAGTAACAGAGCTCGTTTCTGGCATCGATATTGTCACTGCTCAGTTCGACATTGCTCAAGGCAAGAGTATTGCCAAGCTCAAGCCCAAGCAAAAAGGCTATGCGATTGAAGTTCGAGTGACCGCAGAGAAAGTCGTGGTTAAAAACGATGTTATCGACTTCGCACCCTTCCCTGGCACAATCACTGAATGTTTATTACCGCCAGCTGATCATATCGAATTAATTACCAGCGCCGGAACAGGTAAGCAAGTATCCCCTTTCTATGACAGCATGATTGTACAAATCATCTGCTATGGCAAAGACCGTGACGATACGATTAAGAAACTACGTGATTACTTAGATCTAGTGCGTATTACCGGTGTTTGTACGAATATTACAGTATTGAAGCGTATACTCGACGACAAGGTATTCCAACTAGGGGATTATGATACGACTTATCTGCCTCAGTTCTTAGCCCGTACCGATGCCAATGAATTGATTGCTGAAATTGAAAGCTCAGCAGAGCTCAATAGCAACCAGGTAGATGCAAAAGCGTTAAAAATTGAAGGCTCTGATGAGATCAAAGTGCTTTCCCCTAGCACCTGCATCTTCTACGGCTCTTCATCCCCGACTGAACCGGCTTTTGCTAGTGAGGGGGAGATCGTCAGTATCGATCAAACACTATGCTTGATGGAAGCCATGAAGATGTTTACGCCTTTAAGTTTAAAACACTTAAATACTAATGGTAATGAACTCTACCCAGCTAACCAGCGCTACCGCATTACTCGAATTTTAAACAGTGATGGCCAACAAGTGAATCAAGGAGATTTACTCTTTGTGGTTAAGCCTATTTCAAATAATGATTAATAAAAAAATGACATAAGTTGACCAAAAACTGATGTGATTAATGCCTTTTAATACACTATACTGGCATTAATCACGACTTTAGTTAAAAAGAGTTAATAATATGTCCCGCGCTGATGCCCTTCAAACATTCGCAGCCGTTGTTCGAACGCGTAATTTCACCGCTGCAGCAGATTCCCTAGGGGTTACCCCTTCCGCTATTAGCAAACAAATCAGTGGCTTAGAAGAGCGCTTAGGCGTACGCCTATTAAATCGCACGACCCGCTCAGTTAGCACAACCGAAGCGGGCCAGTTATTTTACCAGCACTGTGAGAATATAATTGAGTCCATTGCCGAAGCCGAGCGCCTAGTAACGGATTTTGATGTCACGCCCAAAGGCCGCTTACGCATTACCGCTATGTCTAATTTTGGTCGCCGTGAACTGGCTCGTATGCTAAATAACTTTTCCAACGTTTACCCTGACATTAGCTTTGAAATTTATATCAGTGATAGACCGGTTGATATTGTTAAAGAAGGTTTTGATTTTGCGTTACGCATCGGCACCCAAGAAGATTCTCGCCTGATTGCAAAGCCGGTAGCAAAGCAACGCATTATGATTTGTGCTTCCCCAGAATATTTAGAAAAATGGGGCGTTCCTGCTCGTTTCGAAGACATCCAAAACCATAGAATGTTAGTGATAGGCAATGCTGAATACGCCCGAGCTAATTGGCTAAGAGAATTTGAAAAGATCCACTCGTTTAGTATTAATTCAGTCGACCGTAAGCTCATGGTCAATGATATCGATCTCGGTTATGAAGCCTGCCTGCAAGGCATGGGAATTACCGCCCTTCCCAGCTATATTGCTGAGCGTCATGTACGCTCAGGTGAGCTAACCCACCTGTTTGCAGATGTCGATATTCCCGTCAGAACGATTAATGCTGTTTTCCCGCAGAATCGTTACTTATCAACCAAGAGTCGTGCATTTTTAGATTTTGTTACCTCTTATTTTGCCGACTCAATTTAACGCTATAGCGACCGATAGTACTAAGGTAATAGAGGTTAGCTTACTTCTATTACTTTTTCTTCAGGCCGAACAAGATCGGTGAATTTCTTAGGAATACGTGCAATTTTACGCTCGTCGTAGTCAAAAAAGACAATCCCTGTTTTTGCCATAGTGACTAAACGACCTTCATCGGCACAAGTAACACGATAAATAAAATCACAACCGTACTTATTAAAGTCCGTCACTCCCACTTCAAACTGCAGATTCTCACCGACAAAGGATTCTGATTTAAATTCAACCATTAAATCAGTCACCATTAAACCAAGACCGCCAATATTAAACTCACCAAAGCCTAAATTACGCAAGTAACGCAAACGTGCTTCATGTAATAGCGATACCATACGATCATTGCCCACATGGTTGCCGTAATTAATCTCGGTCACACGAACATCCAATACGGTTTTAAAGGTAAATGCTTCTGGAAGTATTAATTTAACTCTGGCCACTGAACTCTCTCAACTAATTCGAATCACAGCTATACAGATGGATAAAGATACCTTAGCATCAGTGGTATAGCTTAAAAGGTGCGCATAATAGCCTTGTGGGTATACGATCTACAAACTAATATTGATATTATATTTGGTAACGTTTTGTTAATAAGAATTAATATGAAAAAAACACGCTCTATATTTGTAAAAACCAGCGCGATATTTTCTTTGTCGCTGCTTGCAGCTCTCCCGTCATCAGCAACAATTCCGATGGCGAAAATCGATGCCCCATTTGAAGTTCAAGAATATACCCAAAAACAGGTGACGACTTCAAAGCAAAGCCTCCATCAATTATTAGGCAGGCATTATGAAAAACAGCGTCCAAATGATGAACTATCCAATAAGATCTTTGACCTTTACATTGAGTCTATGGATGGCAGCCGCAGCTACTTTCTTCAAAGTGATATCAGTGAATTTGAGCAATACCGATTAAAACTGGACGATGGCTTAATCAAAGGCAATTTGAACGCCCCCTTCGCCATGTACAATCGCTTACAACAGCGTGTGACTGAACGCTTATCTTTTCTTTTGAAGCAATTGCCAGAAACAGCAAAGAAGTATGATTTCTCTAAAGATGAACACTTAAGCCTTGATCGTGAAGCCGCAGCTTGGTCTAAAAATGCACAAGAGTTGGATAACTTATGGCGTAAACGCTTAAAAAACTCTATTTTGAATCTACGCCTAGCGGATAAAGATGATGCAGCAATCTATGAACTTTTAACTAAGCGCTACCAGAATCAATTAAATCGCACCCATCTTGCAAACGAAGATGATGGTTTTCAAGTCTATATGAATGCGGTCACTCATGCCTTTGATCCTCATACGGCTTATTTTTCACCGCGCAATACCGAAAACTTCAATATCAATATGAGTCTGTCATTACAGGGTATCGGCGCAGTACTACAAACTGAAGATGAACATACAAAGGTGGTTCGCCTAGTCCCAGCTGGCCCCGCTGATAAAGCCGGCGAGCTACAGCCCGCAGACAAAATAACCGGCGTTGGCCAAGGCCAAGAAGAAATTGTCGACGTTATAGGCTGGCGCTTAGATGAAGTTGTTGATCTGATACGCGGCGCCAAAGGTACAACGGTTCGTTTAGAAATCATTCCATCCGATGCTACCGACCTTAAAACTAAGGTAGTCGACATCGTTCGAGACGAAGTAAAACTTGAAGAGCAGTCAGCACAAAAAGAAATCATCGAAATCCCTCAAGGGGATAAAACCCTTAAAATTGGTGTTATCGACATCCCTACTTTTTATATCGACTTTCAAGGTCGCCAAGAAGGTAAGAAAGATTTTAAAAGCACTACCCGTGATGTAGAAATGCTAGTCAATGAACTGAAACAAGAAAACGTTGAAGGCATCATCATTGATTTACGCAATAATGGCGGCGGTTCTTTAGATGAAGCGTTAAACCTAACCGACTTATTCATTGATCGCGGCCCAGTTGTTCAGGTGCGCTATTCCAATGGCTATGTGCAGGTATTACCTGAGCACAAGAATCAACAAGCAGGGATTGTCTATGATGGCCCTATAGCCGTACTGACAAACCGCTTAAGCGCATCCGCTTCTGAAATTTTTGCTGGCGCAATACAAGATTACGGTCGCGGCATCATTGTTGGCGGCCAAACGTTTGGCAAAGGCACGGTGCAATCGGTATTACCCTTAGAGCATGGGCAACTAAAACTCACCCAGGCCAAGTTTTACAGAGTCTCTGGGGACAGTACGCAGCATCAGGGCGTCATTCCGGACATACTCTTCCCATCATTGTTCGATAAGGAAAAGATTGGTGAGAGCGCCTTAGACGAAGCACTCGCATGGGACACTATTCGCCCAGCAGGTTACCAGGCACAACGTGATTTTCAACAATGGCTGCCGGTATTACGAGAAAAACATCAGAATCGTATAGAAACCAATCCCGACTTCATATTCCTTCACGAACAAAAAAACCTGATGACGGAACTGCGCAAACGCACAGACATCACGCTTAATGAGAAACAACGTAAGCAAGAGCGTGAAGAAAATGAAACTCAGCGTTTAACGATAGAAAACCAACGTCGTAAGGCAAAAGGTATGGCACTACTTGATAGCCTTAAAGAATCAGATGAGAAAAAATTGGCTAAAGATGAGAGCAAAAAGAACGCTAAGAAAAAGGATGGCAAGGAAGTGAAAGATAGTGCCGAGGAAGATGCGGATAAAGAGCCCGACGCTCTGTTAATCGAAACTGGTAATATCCTGACCGACCTAATGAAGTTAAGCCACTTACCCAAAGCTGAACTTCAGCAAGCGCAAAGACAAAATCCTTAGTTAAAAAGAGCGTTTCAGACTTTATTGAAACGCTCTTTTTTTGCATTAAGGATTAATGCCTAATGCGCTCTTAACTTGAGGGCTGGTTAACATATGCAACCAAACCTTATCAATTGCCTGATTGATCCATTCTTCGTTATAGCCAACTCGTGGGGCAGTCGCGACACTGCGCTCCTGCTTCAATTTGAAAGGCTGAGAAAATTTATTCCCTTCCTCCTCAATTGTTAAGCTCAATTTCATTGCCAGCTGACACTGACTGACCCAAGCCCCTGAATTGCACTGATACTCAAACTGCTCAATGGCTAGATCTACTTTGATCGGTTCAAAGGGACTGTTGCCACCAAAACCTAGTGCCTGCAGGCTATTCTGCATCTTAACCGTTAACGCTTGCTGCAAACTTGGCTTGGCTAATAGCAGCGCTTTTTCTGGCTGAGAACCCCCTCGATGACCTAGCCTATCGCTGACTTTGCGTAAATCTCGCACACGCACTAAGGCACTTCGCCCACTCATTTCTTGTTCTTGAAAAAGTGGACTATCCGTTTGCAGTGTAATAATTTGAGGTGACAAGGCACAGCCACTGGTGACTGCCGTTGACAGGCAAGCCAAAGACAGTAGCGCCAATTTAAATTTATTTCGCATTTTCCAAATCCTTTTCAGAGCGTTTGAATGTGAGTATTTGTGCGTCAGACTCTGCCGCAACAAAACGATAGCCAGCCACATCGAACTGGCAAAGCTGTGCAACGGTAGTTACCTTATTTTGCAGAATGTACGCCGCCATTAGGCCCCGGGCCTTCTTCGCATAAAAACTGATGATTTTATATTGACCATTTTTTTCGTCTTTAAACACCGGTGTAATTAACTCAGCGTTTATTTGTTTTGGCTTAACCGCTTTAAAATATTCATTCGATGCAAGGTTTACCAAAATTTCACTACCACTCGCGGCCAAGCGCTGATTAATTTCATCGGTGATAATGGCTCCCCAAAAGCTATATAGGTTCGCCCCGCGGGTATTAGCAAACTTAGTCCCCATTTCTAAACGATAAGGTTGAATCAAGTCCAGCGGACGTAATAGCCCATATAAGCCCGATAAAATTGCTAAATGCTGCTGACTGTATTCAAAATCACCCTCACTGAATGTTTCCGCATCAAGACCCGTATATACATCCCCTTTGAACGCCAGCAAAGCCTGCTTGGCATTGCTAGCGTCAAAAGGAAGACACCAATCATGAAAACGCTGCACATTGAGCTCTGATAATTTCGAGCTCAACTTCATTAAAGCACTGATGTCATCAGGAGATTGCAACTTAAGCTGGTCAATCAATTCTGCAGAATGTTCAAGAAATTCAGCTTGGGTATGTAAATTCGTCACCGCGGGGGTATCAAAATCAAGGGTTTTAGCAGGGGAAATAAGGGTCAACATAATAAATTTTCAATCATTCTGAATAAGCTCACATCATACCTAGCTTTAAAGACATTTTAAATCAGCCTCTATTGCCATTGAGGATTCAGTCAAACTGAGTACTCTGTCTGTAAAGTTTCAATCCATATAAATATAAATAATTTCGTTACCACCAAATTTAAGGTCTACTAACATGCCAACAGATATACAAGGTTTAGGTCTAGGGTTAGCCAGTCGTTTTGCCGCAAATCCACTCGTACAAAAATATGGTCTCAGTAAACCGGCAGAGAAAATTGCCTACATTGCTACCAAAAAAGGCTTTCAACTGGCCCAGAAAGCTTTAGCAAAAAAGAGCAACAAGCCAAAAGATTTAAAGTCGCTACCGGCACCTGCCGCATTATTTGACCTCTCTCTGACCGAAGAGCAGCAGATGATTCGTGATAGCGTAAAATCTTATGCTGAACACAACATCCGTCCTCTAGCACTGAGCGCCGACGAAAACGCTGAATTACCCGAAACCTTGCTAAAGGATGCTGAAGAATTAGGGCTTAATTATTTCGCCATTCCCGAGAACCTAGGAGGAGTTGGACAACTTTCTCCCATGACAAATGCTTTGGTTGCAGAAGATCTAGGCTGGGGAGACTTCTCCCTTGCGTATGCGATCCTGTCATCCAGTTCCGTGGTGAATACCCTCAGCCGCTGGGGTAATGATCAACAAAAATCAAACTGGCTGCCTAAGTTTTGTGATGAGAATCAAGTTTTCAATGCCGCTATTGCAGTGCAAGAACCACAACCACTATTTAATAGTGAATTGCTCAATACTAAGGTTAAACAAAATAAAAAAGGCTATATCATTACGGGAAGCAAGTCCTTGGTACCTCTCGCGGGTAAGGCACAACTTTATTTGGTTGTAGCACAATTTAAAGGCAAGAACCAAGTATTTATAGTACCTGCAGAGACCAAAGGTCTGCAGTTTCAATCCAGCCCAGCTATGGGTTTGCGAGCGGCTGAAGTGGGCACATTGACGTTGGATAAAGTTCAACTCGATAAGCATGCTTTACTCGGCAATAACCTCCCTCAGCATAAAGCCTTTTGCTATCAAACCTTTATCGACAGTAGCCACCTAGCCTGGTGCGCAATGGCGATCGGCTGCTGCCAAGCCGCCCTCGATTATCTGGTGCCGTATGTCAATGAACGCTATGCCTTTGGCGAACCCATCAGTCACCGTCAATCGGTAGCATTTATGATTGCCAATATGAAAATTGAAATAGAAAGTATGCGGTTATTAGTTTGGCAAGCAGCAAGTCGATTTGAGCGCGGCGAAGATTTCCATCGCGATACCTTTCTTGCCCACCACCTTTGTATGGATAAGAGTATGGAAATTGGTACCAATGCTGTGCAGTTATTAGGTGGCCACGGCTTTACTAAAGAGCATCCTGCTGAACGCTGGTACCGCGATTTACGCGTATTAGCGGTTATTAGTGGTGGTTTGCAGCTTTAAGCTCTGACAAATTTGGTAAAGAAAAGGCAAAAATAAATATGATTAATTTAGAAGTCCCAAAAAAATTACGCGTCCTGGTTAACCAAGCACGCCAAACCGCCGATAATGTATTCCGCCCTATTTCGCGTAAATACGATAAGGCCGAACACGACTACCCAGTTGAGCTCGACATGTTCGCCGCCATTATGGATGGAATGAACGACGCTTTAGTCGATGGTGGTGCCGGTTCAGGCAAGCTTCGCCAAGGTACCAAGGACAGTAGCCAGGTTCAAAATGGCATCAATATGACCACCGTATTAGGTCTGGCAGAACTGTGTCGAGGAGACGTCGGTCTTTCTCTGACGATGCCACGTCAAGGTTTAGGAAATGCAGCAATCGCCGCGGTTGCCAATGATGAACAACTTGCACGTTTTGGCAATAAATGGGCCGCTATGGCTATCACTGAGCCAGGCTGCGGATCTGACTCGGCTGCCGTTCGTACCAGCGCAATAAAAGACGGTGACGATTACATCATTAATGGTGAAAAGATATTTGTTACTTCTGGTGAGCGCGCCGATGCCGTTGTGGTCTGGGCTACCGTTGATAAAAACCTGGGTAAAGCGGCGATTAAATCCTTTGTGGTGGAAAAAGGCACCCCCGGAATGGAAGTTACTCGCTTAGAGAAGAAGCTGGGAATCAAGGCATCCGATACCGCTTCCATTAGTTTTAATGACTGCCGTGTTCCCCGCGCGAACTTACTAGGCAGCGAAGAAGTCTCTCTCGACAAAGGCTTCTCCGGCGTAATGCAAACCTTTGATAATACTCGGCCTGTGGTTGCAGCCATGGCCATTGGTGTCGCCACCGCTTCGATTGAACGCACGAGAGAGTTATTAAAAAAACAAGGCATCGATGCTGACTATAAACGCCCTGCCAAATTGAGTTCACAATTGGAAGCTGAAATTTATCAGATGGAAGCGGAATTAGAAGCCGCTCGATTATTAACAATTAAAGCAGCTTGGATGGCAGACAATGGCCAGCCAAACTCCATGGAAGCTTCGATATCCAAAGCCAAAGCTGGCCGAGTAGCCAATTACATCACACTTAAATGTGTCGAGTTATTAGGCACAGTAGGCTATTGCGAAGACGAATTATTAGAAAAGTGGGCACGGGATTCGAAGATACTCGATATTTTTGAAGGCACCCAGCAAATACAACAATTAATTATTGCGCGCCGCTTACTGGGTAAATCTTCAAGCGAGTTAAAATAAGCAAGTTGCATAGTACGTATAATAATACGGTTGAAACAGGATTTTTAATGAAAGCTCGATTAGTCAATTTGTCCAATGTTATCGCGGGATCTTTAATGCCAGCAGCGGGTAATATCAAAGGATTCGCTCCCTTAATGAAAGGCCTTTATACCCTAATAAGTTCAAAACCTGATAGCTACCGCTCAATCGGCAGCCATCTTGAAGCTCACGCAATTAAGCGTCCAAACGCTCCCGCAATCCGCTATCAACAAGATGAATTTAGCTATGATCAGGTGAACCGCTGGGTTAACCGTTATAGTCATTATTTAATCAGTCAAGGTATTCAAGCCGGAGATACCATAGGTATTAATATTGAAAACCGCAGTGAAAGTTTAATTTCAGTATTAGCGACGGTTAAAATTGGCGCCATTGCAGCAATGATCAATACCTCTCAGCGTGGGGAAGTTTTGCTGCATAGCATCAACCTAGTTAAACCTAAGATGATGTTAGTAGGTGAAGAACAGATCGAAAACATGGCCTCTGTGATCGAGAGCCTAGATATAAAGCTACGCACGCAACTGCATTATTTAAAAGATACAGGCACTCGACCTTGCCCGAGCTTCTATCAAGATTTAAATGTCGTTAGCGCCGGTTTATCTGAGGAAAATCCGGGGACCACTGATAAAATTCAAATGAAACAACCCTGTTTCTATATTTTTACTTCTGGGACTACAGGTCTGCCTAAAGCATCCGTTATGAGCCATTATCGCTGGCATAAATCTATGGCGGGGATGGGGTTTGCCTCCATGCGCTTACGTGCTGATGACGTGATGTATCTTAGCCTTCCCTTGTATCACAATAACGCCCTCACCGTTGCTATGGCAGGAATTTTAGGCGCAGGAGGCTGCTTAGCCATTGGTCGTAAGTTTAGTGTCAGCCGATTTTGGCATGAGATTCGTCAATACCAAGCGACGACTTTTTGCTACATCGGCGAGCTATGCCGCTATTTATTAAATTCCCCAACCCAAGCGAATGACCAAGATCACAATATTCGCGCGATTATTGGCAACGGTCTGCGCCCCGATATCTGGATGGAATTCAAACAACGCTTTAATATAAAGCATATCAATGAATTTTATGGTGCCAGCGAATGCAATCTGGTATTCACTAATGTCTTCAATCTAGATAGCACTGCGGGGTTCTGCCCCCTCCCCTACAACGTAGTCAATTACGATATTGAAGCCGATGAACCAGTACGCAATCAAAACGGCTACATGAACCCGGTTAAAAGAGGAGAGACAGGGTTATTGATTACTGAAATCAACCCCAAGCAACCATTTGAAGGCTATACCGATAAAGAAGCCAGTGAGAAAAAAATCCTCAAGAATGTCTTTAAACAGGGAGATTCTTGGTTCAATACGGGTGATATGGTGATAAATCAGGGCTTTAAACACATTGCTTTCGCAGACCGCTTAGGCGATACCTTTCGCTGGAAAGGAGAAAATGTTGCCACAACGGAAGTTGAAGCCGTTGCAAACGAATACCCTGGTGTAGAGCACAGCGTCGCCTACGGGGTTGAAATCCCAGGTACCGACGGTCGTGCAGGGATGGCAGCCTTAACGTTAAAAGATATCAACGATTTTGATAGCGCGGCTTTTTCTCGGCACTTGCATGAAAAACTGCCCGCTTATGCTGTGCCTATTTTCATTCGTATTTGTGCACAAGAAGAGATTACAGGCACCTTTAAATATCGAAAAGTCGAGCTAAAGAAAGAGCATTACGATCTTAATCAAATCGACGAACCGATATTTGTAATGCTGCCTGAACAGTCTCAGTTCATGCCGTTAGATAGCAAGATAATGGATCTAATTCGCCAGAAGAAGTTACGCTTCTGATCTTTAAATGGATATTAAGCGACTAATATTAAGCGACTAAGAGCTTCTGTAGTCGATTAATATCAATGGGCTTAGTAAAATAACCATCAATCCCAGCATGCATTGCAAGTTCAATCTGAGCAGGTAATGCATCGGCACTCACGGCATAGACTTTGGCCGAGTGAGCCGCATCCTCTGCCAGTTTTTCTAATACCTCTAGACCATGCATATCAGGTAAGCGCATATCTAAAAGAATGATATCGGGATGGAATTTTTTGGCCTGCGCGAGCCCCTCTTTGCCTGTCGTTGCGGTGATTAATTCTAATTCGGCGAATTCTTCTAACAACAATCTCATAAAGCGGATATTAGTCGGATTATCTTCAATATACAGAAGTTTGAGGTTTTCTTTTATCAAGGGAGCATTGAACGAGGTTAGTGTTTGAATCGTTTGTATTTTGTTCTTGTCCCTTAGCTCATTATCAGCAGGCAATAATTTTATGAAGAAACGACTCCCCTCAAACTCTTGGCTAGTAAAACCAATCTCACCCGCCATGAGTTCAATTAATTCCTTACTAATCGATAGGCCTAAACCTGTCCCTTCTATATCACTAAATTGAGCCCCTAAGCGCTGAAATGGTTGAAAGACTTTATCTTGCAGGCTTTTCTCTATGCCTATACCGCTATCAACAATTGAAATCGTTATATTGCCTTCCAATATACTGGCAGCAACATGAACTTCTCCACTTTCTACATTGTATTTAACCGCATTGGATAACAAGTTAAGAATCACTTGGCGTAATCGTAGGCGATCTGCTTTGGCATAGATAGGCTCAGAATCAGGCGTAAAGAAAACTTTAATCTGCTTATCTTTTGCGACGATTGCAATCAAATCAATGCAATCTTTTAATAATTGATAGACATCAATCGACTCCATGGCTATCGGCGACACACCCCCTTCAATTTTAACCAAATCAATCAGCTGATCGATAAGCTCCCACAAATGCCTACCCGCCTGCTCTATCATCTGCACAGACTCTTGCTGGTCAGGTAAGTGACTCAACTGTTGATTTAACAATTGACTAAAACCAACGATCGCATTCAAAGGGGTACGTAGTTCGTGACTTAGATTCGCTACAAATTCAGCATCGCCTAGGCGGCTTTGCTGATTAATTGATCTTGCTTGCTTACCTTCCTTTGACTCACCATTGTCTTTTTTCATAATTCCTTTACCTAAATCTACAGCTACATCATTCGAAAGTATTATGCCTGAATAGCCTTGCATAAACTAATGTTAATGCGCAAAATATACCCACTTGTAAACATCTTTACGTAATACTCATAATCGCCCTTTCCCTCTCGCTGTGTTAGAATCCGCGCCTTTATCGATCAGCTAGGACAAGACTATGACAGCGCTCGTTGGAATCATTATGGGCTCTAAAAGTGACTGGCCAACCATGAAGCATGCAGCCGATATGCTTG
>Ga0105356_10003678_pt1 | contig 14984 bp, 15 predicted proteins | sample GOMGulsemesocosm_3_FD_83502 | JGI IMG/M metagenome (GOLD analysis project Ga0105356, IMG submission 83502) | Methane-oxidizing microbial communities from mesocosms in the Gulf of Mexico - GOM9D Gulf of Mexico | ecosystem: Environmental > Aquatic > Marine > Cold seeps | place: Gulf of Mexico...
ATAAACAATGTTATTTGGAATCAGCCTCTATAATGAAAACAGCCATTAATATGTATGAAAAATCGGGATATAAACATCTCGAAGCTCCATTGGGGAATACTGGACATTATTCCTGTGGTGTCTGGATGATAAAGGATTTGATATGATTCTAAAAAATTTAAAATCCTATTTTAATAATGCTCTTTTGGGGTATTACCCAGCTACGGAAGTTGATTCTTTTTTTTATATGCTTGCAGAGTCTGTTTTGGGCATGAAACGGATTGATGTGTCATTAAAGTTAAATATAGGGGTTGCAAATGAAGCATATAATCATTTTCAATTGGCAACAGAGCGGCTACAAAATTATGAACCTATTCAATATATACTCGGAAATACAGAATTTTATGGATTACATTTTAATGTAAATAGCTCTGTATTGATTCCTAGACCAGAAACTGAAGAATTGGTCGCATGGATTATAAATGAGAATAAGATAAAAGACGGAATTTCTATTCTGGATATAGGAACCGGAAGTGGTTGCATTGCAATTGCTTTAGCTAAGAATTTACCGAATGCCAAAGTATTCGCATTAGATGTAAGTAAGTCAGCATTAATAATGGCTAAACAAAATGCTGATTTAAATGCGGTGGAAGTTCAATTTATCGAAGCTGATGTTCTCAATTTGATGATTGATAATGTCAGTCAGAAGTCTTGGAATTCTGGATTTGATGTTGTGGTTTCTAATCCGCCATATGTGAGGGAGTTAGAAAAAGAATTGATGACTGCTAATGTGTTAAAGCATGAACCACATTTGGCCTTATTTGTAACCGACGATGATGCTTTGTTGTTTTATCGTAAAATCACCCAGCTTTCAAAGCAGATATTAAATGCTCGAGGGCAATTATATTTTGAAATTAATGAGTATCTTGGAAAGGAGACAAAATTTTTAATGGAGAATGAAGGCTTTAAAAGTTTGGAGTTGAAACAAGATTTTTATAAGAAGGACAGAATGATAAAAGGAGAAGTTATATGAATCAATTAAAATCAATAGCGGTGTTTTGTGGGAGTAGTGAGGGAAATTCACCTAGTATTATTGAACAAGCCGAACAGTTAGGATCCACCTTGGCAAAAGAGAATATCAACTTGGTCTACGGCGCAGCAAAGATTGGTATTATGGGCAAAGTAGCACAGGCATCCCTTGATAATAATGGAATAGTAATAGGTGTAATTCCTGAATTTTTGAAACTTAAAGAAGTTGTTCATTTAGGGTTACATGAATTGATCACAACTGATAATATGCATGAACGTAAATTGAAAATGCATGAATTATCGGATGGATTTATAACTCTTCCAGGAGGCTTTGGTACTTTTGAAGAACTCTTTGAAATTATTACCTGGGCCCAGTTAGGATTGCATCAAAAGCCAATAGGGTTGTTAAATTGTAATGGCTTTTATAATGATTTAATTAATATGCTTGAAACCATGGTTGCTAATGGTTTTCTTAAAATGGACAATCTTGATTTACTTATAATTGACAGTGATATTGATGCATTACTTTATAAAATGAAAACATTTAAACCTAAAGTTGTGCCTAAGTGGTTGAAAGTTGAGCGAACTTAATCCTTAATTTTATTTAAAATTGATTTTATATTGTCAATATCAGAATAAGCTTCAATAGTTTCATCAAAAAATTTCAAACTATTCATTGGAATTTTTGGCGAGTCATTTACTTGTTTAATCATGGAAGCCGATGCGTGAATTTCTTTGAATCCAGCAGATTTAAATAGATTTGCATTGCTAGCATTTATGCCTCCACCAGGAAGGATTTTAATTTTATCATCAGCAATTTTATGTAATTCTTTAAGCAAGGCAAGGCCTTTCTCTGCACTTGAATTTTGTCCAGAAGTTAAAACGCTATGTACTCCTAAGTTAATTAATTGTCTAATGGCGTCTTTTGCGTTAGGAGTCCAATCAAATGCTCTGTGAAAAGTAAACGGTAAAGGATAAGAAAGTTCAATAAGTTCTTGTGTGCGCTCAATATCTATAGTATTGTCAGTATGTAATATCCCTGAAACTATCCCTGCACAACCAAAATCTTTGCAAAGTTGAATGTCATGTTTCATGATATTGAACTCTGCTTCAGAATAAGTAAAATTGCCACTTCTTGGTCTAATTAATACATTTACAGGAATTGACAATGTATCTACAACTTGTTTTAGTAAACCATAAGAAGGGGTAATCCCTCCAATAGATAATTCAGAACATAATTCTATGCGTTGTGCTCCAGCGTCTTGAGCGTTACTTGCAGATTGGTAGGAGCTAGTACAGATTTCTAATTTCATAATTATCATCAAATGATACAAAAGTTTTAAATATATCGCAATTACTCAATTTATTGAGTTTATAAGCTTTATAAAAAGCTAATAAAAACTAAGGTTATGAGTGTTTTCTTGGTTTGCATTTTAGTATATTAGTTGCGATAAATATAGCCTAAAAAGATTATATAAATTCTATTAATTTTTTGAATGACAACAAAAGAACAAATCACACAATTACGTATTGAATTACGAAATCATAATCACAATTATTATGTGCTTGATGCACCTGTAATTACTGATTATGATTTTGATGTAAAATTAAAAACACTCCAAGAATTGGAAGTGAAGCATCCTGAGTTTTATGATGCCAATTCACCAACATTGAGAGTTGGGGGAGAAATTACTAAAAATTTTGAAACTATTGTTCATGAGCATAGAATGTATTCTTTAGATAATTCATATTCAAAAGAAGATTTGTTGGATTGGGAAACGAGAATTAAAAAATTGGTTGATGGTGATATCTTTTATACTTGCGAGTTAAAATATGATGGAGCTTCAATTAGTTTAACTTACGAAAATGGAATTTTGATCAAGGCTGTTACTAGAGGTGATGGAACACAAGGTGATAATGTTACAGCAAATGTAAAAACGATTAAATCTGTTCCTTTAAAATTAACGGGTAAATTTCCATCAAAATTTGATATTAGAGGTGAAATTGTTTTGCCTTTTGAGGGTTTCAATAAAATGAATGCGGAGCGCATCGAAATAGGAGAAGAGCCATATAGAAATCCTAGAAACACGGCATCTGGAAGTTTGAAGTTACAAGATAGTGCTGAGGTCGCAAAACGACCATTAGAATGTTTGTTGTATAATATTACAGGTAATAATTTAAGTATAGAAACCCAATCTGAAAGTTTAGAAAAAGCACGGCAATGGGGATTTAAAGTTCCTACTGTTGCAAAGTTAGTGAATTCTATAGATGGAGTTTTAGAGTTTGTTGACTATTGGGATGTGTATCGTCATGATTTACCTTATGAAACAGATGGAGTGGTGATTAAGGTTAACAATTTATTTCAGCAAGAAGAACTTGGCTATACGGCAAAGGCGCCACGTTGGGCAATGGCCTATAAGTTTAAAGCAGAGCGTGTCTCTACAAGATTAAATAGTATTTCGTATCAAGTAGGTCGTACCGGAGCAATAACTCCAGTGGCCAATTTGGAACCTGTAGAATTGGCGGGGACTACGGTTAAGCGCGCCTCTTTACATAATGCAGATCAAATTGAAAAATTAGATATACGTGTAGATGATGAGGTTTTTGTAGAAAAAGGAGGTGAAATTATTCCTAAGATTATATCTGTAGATTTAAATAAGAGACCTGAAAACTCTCAACTAACACAATACATTACTGAATGTCCTGAATGCGAAACGACTTTATCTAGAACTGAGGGGGATGCAAAACATTATTGCCCGAATTATAATGGATGTGCACCGCAAGTAATTGGACGAATTCAACATTATATTTCAAGGAAAGCAATGGATATTGAAGGGCTAGGAGGAGAAACGGTCGCCTTGTTGGTGAAAGCTGAATTGATTAGTAATTATTCAGACTTATATCAACTAACAAAGGAACAAGTTGTCCCACTTGAGCGCATGGCCGATAAGAGTGCTGAGAATTTGATTAAGGGTGTTGAAGCTTCAAAGCAAATACCATTTGAACGCGTATTATATGCTATTGGGATTCGATTTGTTGGTGAAACTGTGGCGAAAAAATTAGCAAAACATTATAAAAGTATTGATGTTCTCGCAGAGGCTACAATTGAAGACTTAGTTAATGTTGATGAAATAGGGGAGCGAATTGCAGAAAGTGTTGTTCAGTTTTTTGCCTCTGAATCGCATCAATCAATTATTGATCGTTTAAAACAATTTGGGGTTCAATTAGAAATTTCTGCAGATGTATTAGCGAATCAAACAGAAGTTCTTAAAGGACAAATATTTGTTGTTTCTGGAGTATTTGCGTCACTTTCTAGAACTGAGCTTAAAAAGCTGATTGAAGAAAATGGAGGAAAAGTTGGAAGTTCAATCTCTTCTAAAACCAGTTATGTCGTTGCTGGTGATAAAATGGGCCCCAGTAAAAAAGCTAAGGCAGAGCAGTTGAATGTGCCCTTATTAACAGAGCAAGAGTTTCTTAAGTTGTTAATTTAGAATGATTACAAATAGTATATTTTATCGATAAAGTGTAAAATTATATCGATTATGTGTAAATAAATGTTATATTTGTCCCACAAATAAGAATATTGTTTATATGCGAATGACGAAAGCATTACTAGGTTTTATTATTGTTCTTGCAATTAGTTTTATAGGATTCCAGATATTTAAACTGGATGAGATATCGAGCATTGTAAGGTTAATGATTTTACCTTTACTTACTATTTTATATTATTTAAAAACTAAGGACAGCCGGAGTTACTTTTTCTATTTTTTATTGTGTTATTCTATTACTGAATTTTCTGAAATATTAACATTCTTTGATGATACTCCATATTATATTTATCAAGTAATGTATTATGGAGGTAATGGACTAAATATTTTGGCCTATGTATTTATGATTTTGGAAGTTCTAAAATCAATGAATTTAAAATCAATATGGAGTAGTTATCCTGTACATATTTTTATTTTGTTGGCATTGGATATTTATAGTGTAATTCTTGTTTCTCAGGTTTCTGTAAGTAGCGGCTATTTTGTGGATACTATGGAATATGTTGTTGAAATATTATACAACATAACTATGATGGTATTACTTACTGTAACTTTAATTAATTATATCAGTAGAGACTCTAAAAAGGCAATGAATTTACTGCTAGGTGCGCTTTGCATCGTGTTTTCTGAAGTTATTCAAGTCGCTCATTATTATGTTTCAGAAAAAAATATATTTATAATAGTATACTCTATATTATTAGTTTTAGCCTTTGGTTTCTTTTATATTCAGGCAAATATGAATTATGTAAAGGAAAAAAACTATCAAATTTTAAAAAGTTCGGAATCTTAATTCTAATTTTTTTTTAATGGCATAACTGACAAAAAAATAGTCTATACAATAATTGAAGCTCCATTGGCAGATTTGTTTTTATCACTGTCAAAATAAAAATCTATTCTACCTAGGTATAAGCCATAGCAGCCTACTTGATTTATTAGTACATTTTTTTCAAGCACATTTTTTTCTATTGTTGGTTTTCGTAAAAAGGTATGGGTATGTCCCCCAATAATTAAGTCGATATCTTTAGTTGCTCTTGCCAGACTTAAATCGGAAGCTTTATTAGGGCTGTTTTTATAGTGATAGCCTAAATGAGATAAACATATGACCAAATCACATTGTTCATCCTCTTTTAAAATTCTACTCATATCTTGAGCTCTCTCAATAGGGTTTAAATAGACAGTTTCTTTAAAGAGGCTTTTTAATACAAGTCCTTCTAGCGCAATACCTAGACCAAAAACACCAATTTTAATACCATCTTTCCTAAAGATTTTGTATGGTTTTACGTGAGAATCCATTACAGTATTTGAAAAATCGTAATTGGCAGTAACGAATTCAAAGTCGGCATGTGGTAATTGTTTGTATAAACCTTCTATGCCATTGTCAAAATCATGGTTACCTATAGTTGCAGCATCATATTTTAGCATGCTCATCAGCTTAAATTCAAGTTCACCTCCATAATAATTAAAGTAGGGAGTGCCTTGAAAAATATCACCAGCGTCTAATAATAGTGTGTTTGGATTTTCTTTTCTTATTGATTCTACCAGATTTGCACGTCTTGCAACGCCTCCTTTATTAGCATTTCTTCCGTCATCGGGACCAAAAGGATCAATATGGCTATGCACATCATTAGTATGTAATATTGTGATTTGCTTTGTTTTTGATGTTGAAAATGATTGTAAACCAGCTCCTCCAAGAGTAACTAAAGCCGTTGTTGCAGCTGTTTGCTGTAAAAAATCTCTTCTTTTCATTTAATTAGGATGCAATTAATTTATTATAATAAATCGATCGTCAATAACTGGATTGATGGTATCCGTTTTTTTGAAATAATCAATCAAAGTATTTCGTATTTTGTAATTCAAAACGTGGAAGTTATCACCTTTTTTTAGAAAACTCATATTATCTCCTCCTCCAAATAAATAATCACTTGTGGCTACATAATACGTTTTATCGTCAATAATTAATTCATCGTTGATTTTAGCTTCAATAAGATTGTCATTTGCATCCAATTTTATATTTAATTTGGAAATGGGATGGGCTCTTTTTTTGTTTTGTAAAAAGGCTATCATATCTTTAATATATATTCCTTTTAATTCAACAACCACGACACTATTTTCAAAAGGCATGAGATTGTATCCTGTTCTGGCTGTGACATTACCTTTGGGAATAATAGAACGAATTCCGCCATGATTCAACAAAACCATATCAATGTTTTTTCCTGTCCTAGATCTAAAAATTGGATTAGATTGTTCAAAAACAACATCTGCCATAAAATTTCCAATAGCCGTATTTAACGCGCCATCAGTTTTAGAATAGGTGTTTACAGCATAAGCTAAAACACTATCCAAGTTTTTATTGACATTTAGTCTATAAGGCTCTATAAAGTCATTAATAGCTTTATTGCTGGAAATAGAAGCGTTTATTTCAAGCCTTTTGCCTTCAATTTTGTTGAGGTGTAAATCTTGTTTGCATGCAGTAATAAAACATATTAAAGCACATAGAATACCATTTCTATAAATCATTTAGTAAAATTGTTATTTCTATTACAATAGTATTGAAAGTTGTTATTTCTTTTACAATTGGGGTGAAATTTATTATTTATTTTATAATTATCTTACACGTTTGTTACATTTGTAAAAAGTATAAAGATAGATGTTTTTAAAGCGGTTCAAGGAAAAATCAAATCAAAAATATATTGATAAAATATTAAATATAAGAACACCTTCTATTGATAATCGTATTATTGAATCAGTTGGAATAATTGTAAACGCTGATGAATTTAATAATTATGATGAATTGCTAGCACTTTTTAAGAGTATTGGGATCAATCAAAATAAAATTAAAATCATAACATTTTTGCCTGATGAAAAAGAAACTCTTAATAGTTGGGATGTGAGTTTTAGTCCAAAGGACATTGGATGGCAAGGTAAGGTACTTGGTGCAAATATGAGAACGTTTATTGATCAGGAATTTGATGCTTTAGTTAGTTATTATAAAAATGACGATTTAAATTTAAACATGATTACAGCATTGTCTAAAGCTAATTTTAAGATTGGGATTTCCAGTAAAGATAAACGTCTTAATGATTTTATTATAGAAGTAGAACCTGATCAAATACAACTATTTAAAGAAGAATTATCAAAATATTTAAAAGTACTTAACAAAATATAAATGGAAGCATTAGTAGGAACAGGAGTTGCTCTTGTTACACCCTTTAAAGAAGACCTTAGTGTAGATCATAATGCACTAACAAAAATTGTAAATTATAACATTGAGAATGGCACAAATTATTTGGTTATTAGTGGTACAACTGGTGAAAGTGTAACTATAACTGCTAAGGAGAAGCAGGAAATTATAGCGACTATTAGTAAAGCGAATAATGGAAGGGTTCCGTTGGTTTTAGGGATTGGAGGAAATAATACTGCTCAGGTAATTGAGGAAATTAAAGCGACTGATTTGAATGGATTTACGGCGATTTTATCTGTGTCGCCATATTACAGCAAACCAACTCAAGAAGGTATATATCAGCATTTTAAAGCTATTTCAGAGGCATGCCCAATTGGTGTTGTTTTATATAATGTTCCTGGTCGAACGGCTTCTAATATGTTGCCCGAAACCACTATACGTCTTGCTAATGATTTTGATAATATTGTGGCTGTTAAAGAAGCAGGGAACAATGTTGCACAGTATTTAGAATTGTTAAGAGATAAGCCAACCGATTTTCATGTGATTTCAGGTGACGACGATTTGGCACTCAGTATTACATTAGCAGGAGGATCGGGTGTGATTTCCGTTTTGGGTCAGGCCTTCCCTAAAAAATTTTCTAAAATGATTCAATTGGGATTAGATCAAAACGCAAAAGAAGCGTATGACTTGCATTTTAAGTTTATGGAAGTGACCAGTCTTATATTTGAAGAAAATAATCCTGCAGGAATTAAAGCGGTATTAGAAGCGATGAGTCTTTGTAGTGATGAGGTTAGATTGCCTTTAGTTCCAGCAACTCAAGAATTAAAAATTAAAATTAAAAATTATATAGCAGCATTTTAATTTGGCAAAAAAAATAAAGGATCCTGGATTAGGCAATACATCTTCACCTTATGCAAAGCGTATGGTGAATGCTGATGGTACTTTTAATATTGTTCACTTAAATAAAGCTGTGCAATTAAGAGAGGCTTATAATTATCTGGTGCATTTATCATGGTTTCGTTTTTTTACGCTTGCATTTGTTGCCTATTTAGTTTTAAATGCTGTTTTCGCGTTTATTTATGTTTTAATTGGTATTGAAGAAATTACAAAGCCATCGGGAGAAGTCGTTCAAGATTTTTTAAATGCCTTCTTTTTTTCATCACAAACCATTACAACTTTGGGTTATGGAGCTATGTCTCCAACAGGGATAGCTAGTGGTGTTGTGTCTTCAATTGAGGCGTTAATAGGACTTTTATTATTCTCATTTATAACGGGATTGCTTTATGGCAGGTTCTCAAAACCTAAAGCATCAATTAGGTTTAGTGACAGTATTATTTTAAGAGATTTTAATCTTACGAAAGCTATAATGTTTAGATTGGTTAATAACCGAAAAAGCATTATGATTAAACCTAAAGTTTCAGTTACGTTATCACTTTCAGAAGAGAATAATAAAGGGGAATTTGTCAATACATTTTATGCTTTAAAACTGGAGCGTGAAAATATTACCTATTTACCAACAACATGGACAATAGTGCATGAAATAGATGATGAAAGTCCATTTTATAAATTTTCAAAAAGAGATATTAATAATCAAACAGGTGAGCTGTTAGTTATGATTAGTTATTATGACGAATCATTCAATCAGGAAGTTCATCAACTGCATTCATATATTTTGAATGAAATTAAAATTGATTATAAGTTTATTAAAGCTTATTATTACAATGATGAAGGTAAAATGGTTTTAGACCATAAACTGTTAAATTGTATAGAATCGGTTAAAAGTTAAATATTACTTAAACCTTGATTCTATAGGAAAAACTCGTTTTACTTTAGCTTAAAATAATTGTTTTTAAAATACGTTATAAATGCTTACTTTTGCATTCTGTTTAAAATTATGAAGAAACTTATTTACATTTTAGTTATTGCGATAACATTTAATTCTTGTGGTGAATATCAAAAAGCGTTAAAAACTGAAGATATTGGTGCCAAATTTAAAATGGGTACTGAGCTGTTTGATGCAGGGAAATATTCTAAGGCGCATCGCCTGTTTTTGCAAATTGTACCTAAATATAGAGGAAAGCCTCAAGCTGAGAAATTAATGTATATGCATTCAAAGTCTTACTATGAAATGCGAGAATATTATACTGCCAATTATCAAGCAGAACGATTTGTTAGTTCATACCCTAAAAGTGAAAAAGCAGAAGAAATCGCATATTTAGGAGCAAAGAGTTTTTATCATTTGTCCCCTGTTTATAGTAAAGAGCAGAAAGAAACAGTTGATGCTATTCATAAATTACAAGAATTTATTAATGGATATCCTGGATCTTCATATATTGAGGAAGCAACTAAGCTTGTACAGGAATTAGATTATAAACTAGAAAGAAAGGCTTTTGAAGTTGCAAAACAATATTATACAATAGCGCCTACGGTTAATAGAGGTGATTATAATTCAGCAATAAAAGCATTTGATACTTTTATTTCAGAATTCCCAGGAACATCATTTAGAGAAGAAGCGATGTTTTTAAAATTTGATTCTGCTTATAAGTTGGCTGTAAATAGTGTTGCTTGGAAAAAGGAAGCACGTGTAAATGAAGCAATTCTGTTTTATAATTCATTTAAAGCTAAATATAGCACTTCTGACCGTATTGATGAAGCGAATAAAAAGCATGTAGAACTTACTGAGTTGCAAAAAGGATTTAATACAAAAAGTTAATTATATAAAAAGATGGATTTAAAGAATGTTAATGCTCCTGTAAATACTGAGACGTACAATAGAAATGATATTGATGCGCCTACCGAAAATATTTATGAAGCTATTTCTGTTATTTCAAGAAGAGCAGAGCAAATTAATACAGAGATAAGAAAAGAACTTGTCGACAAGTTAGAAGAGTTTGCTACTTATAATGACAGTCTAGAAGAAGTCTTCGAAAACAAAGAGCAAATTGAGGTATCTAAATATTATGAAAAATTACCAAAACCTCATGCTTTAGCTGTTCAAGAATGGCTAAATGATAAAATCTACTACAGAAACACTGAAGCAGAAGATACTCAAGAATAATATTTGTGATGTCTATTTTAAGCGGAAAAAATATACTTTTAGGCATAACTGCTGGTATTGCCGCTTATAAAACAGCATCATTGGTAAGGTTATTTATAAAAGCAGGTGCTAACGTTAAAGTCGTGATGACACCTGCTTCTAAAGACTTCGTAACACCGTTAACCTTATCTACTCTTTCTAAACATCCTGTTATTTCATCTTTTACAAATGAAGAAGATGATAATGCTATTTGGAATAACCATGTTGAATTAGGACTATGGGCAGACTTATTCCTAATTGCTCCAGCTACTGCAAATACCATGTCTAAAATGGCATCCGGCAATAGTGATAATATTTTGTTGGCTACTTATTTATCTGCAAAATGCCCTGTATATTTTGCGCCTGCCATGGATTTGGATATGTACAAGCATGAGTCTACTAATAATTCCATTGAATCATTAGAACAATTTGGGAATATTATGATACCGGCTACGAGTGGAGAACTTGCCAGTGGTTTGATTGGTAAAGGACGCATGGCAGAACCCGAAGATATTATTTCCTTTTTAGAAAATGATATCGAAAAAGGATTGCCTCTATATGGTAAGAAAGTATTAATTACAGCAGGACCAACTTATGAAGCCATTGATCCCGTTCGTTTTATTGGAAATCATTCCAGTGGAAAAATGGGTTTTGAAATTGCTAATGCAGCAGCAAATCTTGGTGCAAGAGTGATTTTAGTTTCAGGACCTACCCATCAAAGCATTGATAATAGTTTGATTACTGTGATTCCTGTAGTTAGTGCAAATGACATGTATATTGCTGCACACGAGCATTTTCAAAATTCAGATATCGCAATACTTTCGGCTGCAGTTGCTGATTATAAACCAAAATTTATTGCAAATCAAAAAATAAAAAAGGCTGCTTCAACGTTAAGCTTAGAGTTAGAAAAGACTAAAGATATTTTAGCCTCTTTAGGGAAAATAAAGCAAAAGCAATTACTTGTTGGCTTTGCCTTAGAAACTAATAACGAATTGGAAAATGCAATTGCTAAGCTAAAAAAGAAGAATTTAGATTTAATTGTATTAAATTCGTTAAACGATGATGGTGCTGGTTTTGGTGGAGAAACCAATAAAGTAACGATTATCGATAAAAATGAAAATAGTATTAACTATAGCCTTAAATCTAAAGCAGAAGTTGCTAAAGATGTGATGCAGGAAATTTTAAAACAACTCAATGCGTAATTTTATATTTGTATTCTCTTTTTTGTTTTCATTAGTAGTTGTATCTCAGGAATTGAATTGTGATGTTGTTGTAAATGCACAACAAACAGGAAATGAAAATGTTCAAGTTTTTAAAACTTTAGAGAATCAATTAAGAGAGTTTATAAATAATACCCAATGGTCTAATAAAACATTTTCTGGAAAAGAAAGAATTAACTGTAGTATGGTTATAAATATTACAAGTTATGATAATAACCTTTTTCAAGCTTCTATTCAGGTAAGATCTTCAAGACCAGTATTTAACTCATCATATAGTACTCCTATATATAATTTTAATGATAGAGATTTTTCATTTAGATATCAAGAATTTCAGAACATAATTTATAACCCATCACAGTTTGAATCTAATTTAGTATCAGTCCTAGCTTTTCATGTATACATGATCTTAGGAATGGATGCGGATACATTTGAGCTACGGGGAGGAGAATCTCATTACCAACAAGCTAGAAATATATTGAGTTACTCACAACAAGGAGCATTTAAAGGTTGGAAGCCTGAAGATGGATTGCAATCGAGATATACTTTAATGGATAACATTATGTCTCCTACATACAAGGAGTATAGAAGTGTATTATATAATTATCATATTGGAGGATTAGATGTAATGCACCAAGGTGCAAAAAAAGCAAAAGAAAAGGTTGCAGCTGCCATCATGGAATTTCAAAACATGAATAGGCGCAGACCAAATTCTTTTATTTTAAGAGTGTTTTTTGATGCAAAAGCCACAGAAATTGAGGATATTTTTAGTGATGGGCCAAGTGTTAATATAGCTGATATGATGTCGGCATTAACTACAATTGCACCATTACACTCCAGTAAATGGAGAAACATTAGTTTCTAATTTTTTTTTGCAATCTATTTTAAACTTAAGCCTTGTTTTCTGTCAAAAAAATATCGTAGTTTGGTGTCTTAATTTCTAATTATTATTCAGGTTTGCTTATATCATTATCCATAAAAAATTACGCCTTAATTGATAACCTTCAAGTTGATTTTAGCAATGGTTTAACTATAATTACTGGAGAAACTGGAGCGGGAAAATCTATTCTTTTAGGAGGGTTGTCCCTAATTCTGGGAAAGCGAGTAGATCTCAGCAATGTTAAGGATACCTCAAAAAAATGTATTATTGAAGCGACCTTTGATATTTCAGGGTATAAGTTAAAGTCTTTTTTTAAAAATGAAGATTTGGATTATGAATCTGAAACAATAATCCGACGAGAAATTCTACCTTCAGGTAAATCTAGAGCCTTTGTTAACGATTCTCCTGTAAACCTTAATTGCTTAGTAGAGTTAGGAACTTTTTTAATTGATATTCATTCTCAACATCAAACAATGGAACTCGCAAATGATGATTTCCAATTTCAAATTATTGATGCACTTGCAAAAAACGAGAATTATTTACAAGAGTATAAATTAATATTGAAAAGCTATAAAAAGTTAAAAAGTACGCTCCTAACATTACAGAAACATAAAGCTGATGCAATCAAGGAATATGATTATAATGTGTTTTTATTGAAAGAACTGGAAGCTGCGAAATTGGTTTCTGGAGCCTTAGAATCGTTAGAAGCAGAATATGAGATTTTAAATAATGTTGAGGCTATAAGAGAAGGCTTGCTACAATCTAATCAATTATTAAGTGAAGAGCAAATAGGTATTCTTCAAGCCTTAACTAACTTAAAGAACAGTACTCAAAAATTGTCTGGGTTATCAAATAATTATTCCAATTTATATAATCGCGTAAATAGTGTCTTAATTGAGTTAAATGATGTTTTTGAGGAAGTAGAATCTGCTCAGGAACGTATAGAAGTAGATCCAAATAGATTAGAGATAGTTAATGGTCAATTGCAAATCATCCATAGTTTATTACTTAAACATACCGTTGGATCTATTGATGATTTATTGGAAGTCCAAGAAAAATTGTCAAAGACGGTAATGGCAACAGAAAATATTGATGCAGAGATAGTTGGTAATCAGCGAGAATTGGATTCAAAAATTATAGCATTAAATAAGATTTCCAAAGCCGTTCATGATCAAAGGGTAGCTGCTATTCCTAAATTAACTGTACAATTGGAAAAAATGCTGTCAAAATTAGGAATGGAAAATGCTAAATTTAATATTTCTATGAACTATGAGCATGAATTTTTAAATAATGGAAAAGATCACCTATCGTTTTTATTTACGGCTAATAAAGGTGGTGAATTTAAGGCTTTGAAAAAGGCAGCGTCAGGCGGCGAACTCTCTCGAATTATGTTGGCTGTGAAATCTATATTAGCAAAGTATATACAATTGCCATCCATCATGTTTGATGAAATTGATACTGGAGTTTCTGGTGAAATTTCGAATAGAATGGGGACTATAATGCAACAAATGAGCACGTCAATGCAAGTTTTTACAATAACACATTTACCGCAAATTGCAGCAAAGGGAGATACACATTATAAGGTGTATAAAGCCGATGTAGACAATAAAACGGTAACACATTTGGTAAAATTAAATTCGGAGGAGCGCATTGTGGAAATTGCCCAAATGTTGGGAGGGAAAGACATGACTGGCTCGGCGATAGCTCATGCGAAACAATTATTAAATTAAGAATAAAATTGTTGTCTTTATATGAACAATACTCTTAAATCATCATTCTCATAAATGAATATTTTAGCAAATTTTAAATTTGAAATACACATAATTTAAAATTTAGTTGCCTTGAGAAATGATTAAAGATGTGATGCATAATACCAATAAAAATGATTAATTATAAACAGATGAAAATCTGAATAATAGAAATTGTTAAAATCTTTATTTAATATTATCTTTGCCACTTCAACTAATTAAAATATAAACCAATTATAACATGTCATACAATTTATTAAAAGGAAAAAAGGGAATCATATTTGGAGCCTTAGATGCCAATTCAATAGCTTGGAAAACAGCAGAACGCG
>Ga0105356_10003679_pt1 | contig 14981 bp, 10 predicted proteins | sample GOMGulsemesocosm_3_FD_83502 | JGI IMG/M metagenome (GOLD analysis project Ga0105356, IMG submission 83502) | Methane-oxidizing microbial communities from mesocosms in the Gulf of Mexico - GOM9D Gulf of Mexico | ecosystem: Environmental > Aquatic > Marine > Cold seeps | place: Gulf of Mexico...
ACTTGCAGCTAAATATAATGATGTGATTAATATAATGAGATCAAAAAATCGACAAATGACTGAATTAGATTTTGTTCCAGCTTTAAAAGTTGATGACTTTTTCACTTTTCACTCCCTGAAGATATAACACTTTAAATGCCCCTTTTATAAACCGAAAATTTAGTTAATTATCGATTGAATTCAAATTAAATTTTACGTTAACAGTGCTAATACTTGTTCTGTTTTTTCTTTCATTAGCTTCTCATCACCTTTAGTTTCTAGGTTTAACCGAAGTAATGATTCCGTATTTGATTTTCGAAGATTAAATCTCCAAGTTCCCATATCTATGCTGATCCCATCTGTATAATCTATGTTGATAGCATCACTTTTATATACAGATAATACCTTTGCAATTACAGAATCTGCATCTGAGACTTTTCGGTTTATTTCACCTGGTGATGGATATGCTGATACTCTGTCTTTTACTAAACTAGATAAAGAAGCGCCTTTCACACAAAGGAGTTCTGCAACTAATAACCATGGGATCATACCTGAGTCACAATACGCAAAATCTCTAAAATAATGGTGAGCACTCATCTCACCACCATATATAGCATCTTCAGTTCGCATTCTTTCTTTAATAAAAGCATGGCCAGTTTTACTTTGAATGGCCTGACCACCAGCTTTAGTTACAAGATTTATAGTATTCCAGCTTAAACGGGGATCATGAATGATTTTTTCACCTGGACTTTTTTGTAAAAAAGCTTCAGCTAATAAACCTACAATATAATAGCCTTCAATAAATTGACCTTTTTCATCAAATAAAAAACACCTATCAAAATCACCATCCCAAGCGATCCCCATATCTGCCTGATGCTTTATTACAGCATCAATGGTATCTTGCCTATTTTCAGGAAGTAATGGATTTGGGATTCCATTTGGAAAGTTACCATCTGCTTGATGATTTACTTTAACAAACTCAATTGGTACATTTAATTCATTAAATTTCGCTTCGAGCGAATCAATCACATGCCCTGCGGAACCATTTCCTGAATTTACAACTAATTTAAGCGGTTTTAGGTTTTTAATGTCAATGTAGGTTAATAAATGTGTAACATAGCTATCTAAGGTTGAGATATTCTTTATCGTACCTCTTATAGGCGATTTACCTTTAAATTTTTGAGATTCAGCTAATGCCTGAATATCAAATAAACCGGTATCTCCACTAATTGGTTTTGATAGCTCCTTGATCAGTTTCATACCATTAAAGTTCATAGGATTATGACTGGCTGTCACCTCAATACCACCATCGACTTTTAAATGAGATGTAGCAAAATAAATTTCTTCAGTTCCTGTCATGCCGAGATCTAAAACATTAACACCCGCGTCCATTAAACCATCGGCTAAGGCAAGTTTAAGCTCATTTGAAGTTAATCTTATATCTCCACCTACAACTACAGATTTAGGAGATAAAATATCAGCATATGCCCGCCCAATTCGATAGGCTATATCTACATTAAGCTCTTTACCTAACTCACCTCTGATATCGTAAGCTTTAAAGCACGTTAACTTTTCAAAATCAGAGCTTGATTCCAATTTTGTATTCGCATTTTCTTTATCTAATTTAGCGTTAGCTGAGCTTAATTCTTGTGACATTTTTGAACCTTTAAAAAATGAAAATTTCTTTTAAATCAAAATACTTTTAATTAAAAACCTTAACTACGGCCATATTTATCTTCAAATCTAACGATATCATCTTCACCTAAATATGAGCCTGACTGAACTTCAATTAACTCCAACGGAATAACCCCAGGATTTTCTAAGGCGTGAACAACACCGATAGGAATATAGGTTGATTGATTTTCAGTTAATAAGATCTCATTTTCATCATTAGTGATCTTCGCAGTTCCAGAAACAACAACCCAATGCTCAGCTCTATGATGGTGCATTTGGACAGATAATTTAGCGCCTGGTTTTACGGTTATACGCTTTACCTGAAACCTATCTCCGTTATCAATAGAGTCATATTTCCCCCAAGGTCTGTACACTTCTCGATGAAAAGTAGCTTCACTTCGCGCTTCTTTCTTAAGTTCATTTACAATAGATTTTACTTCTTGCGCTTTATCTTTATGAGCAACTAAAATTGCATCTTTTGTATTAATAATAACTAAATCATCAACACCAACTAAGGCAACAAGTTTATCATCACTCATAACTAATGAGTTCTGTGTATCTATCGCTTTAACATCGCCTTTAAATACATTGCCATTATTATCTTTATTAGACACTTGCCATAAAGCGGAGAAACCTCCAATATCATTCCAACCAGCATCCATAGGCACAACAACTGCATCAGCACTGTCGACTTGTTGACAAATAGGCTCCATAACGGCGTAATCAACAGATTCATCAGGACATGCTAAAAATGCTTCTTTATTAATTCGAATAAAGTCATTATCAACATCCTGTTGTTGCATCGATTTTTCACACGCATCATATATATCAGGGCGGAACTGTTTTAATACAGCTAAATAACGGCTTGCTTTAAACATAAACATGCCGCTATTCCAATAAAACTCCCCAGAATCAACATAAGATTGAGCTGTTTCTAAATTTGGTTTTTCAACAAAACTAGCCACTCTAAAAGAAGTTAAGCCATTATTGTTTTTGCCTAAGTGACTTTCTAACGGTTCACCTCGCTTCACATAGCCATAGCCTGTTTCAGGTTTGTCAGCAACGATGCCAAAAGTAACAAGCTTGTCATCTTGAGCATGAATATAAGCTTGTTTAATAGACTTTTGAAATTCATCTTTATTTTCTATTACATGATCTGCAGCTAAAACAAGTAAAATAGGTTCGTCAGTCCCAAGACTATTCTCTAACGCTTTGAATGCAGCCAATGCAATTGCTGGCGCAGTATTTCTTCCCGCAGGTTCTAAAAAAATCCCACTGTGTTCAATACCTAACTGGCGTAATTGCTCTGCAGCTATAAATCTATGCTCTTCATTACAAATAAGCATACTAGGTTGATTATTTAATCCTTCTAAACGCGATATTGTCTGCTGAAGCATTGTTTGCTCACCATAAAGTGACAAAAATTGCTTTGGATAATTCCCTCTTGATAATGGCCATAACCGAGTGCCTGAACCACCTGCCATAATTACGGGTAAGATCATTTTAATATCCTATATAAATTATAATTTAAGCTTTATTTTTAATTAATGTATTTGTTTGCCATAAATTACTAATCGGCGCTGAAAAAACATACGGTACTTGATATTTATTACAAATAGATAATGCAATCATTGGAAATAAAATAGCGGCTATCAATCCAAGTATTAGATGCGCTATAAAGTTATCAATATTTAATATCGACTTTAATACAACTCTTACACCACTCCCCGCTAAAATATGCATTAGATATATAGCCATAGAAGCATAACCGACCTGAATAAGAAGTTTATTTTCCCTTTTAGATATCCAAGCACACAAAGAAACTATAAATAAAATAGAAACTATCGATACTAATAATAAAAAATAGCCATGATCTACAAAACTCAAGTCATAGACGATATGAAATAAATATTGTAAACCGACAAAAGATAGACCCAATATAGAAACAGCATAAATATTATCAAACCATTGTATTTTTAAATAAAGCGCAAAAGTAATTCCTAATACAAAAAATATTAGATTTCGCTTTAGAAAAGTAAACTGTAGATTACTACTTAAAAAATCAGGTAAAAAATGGGCGTGTAAATATAACGAAGTTGCAATAACCAACAAAAATAAAGTTATTTTTTTATTTGTAAAAGTATAAATTATCGTTATAAACAAGAAACATATAAATAAAGCATATAGAAACCAAAATTGTGCTCTAGGGCTCCAAAGTAAAGCCAATACTTCATTTATTGTCACTGTGCCATTGGTATAAGTTGCTAAGAAAGATTCAATGCTTCCTTGGAATATTGACCATAAAATATAGGGGTATACTATGGTGTCTATTTTACTATTTATTAGTTTAGCAGGACCCTTTTTACTAAATGAAGAATAAAAGAACAAACCCGATAAGAAAAAAAATAAAGGCATATGAAAACTATAAATAATACTATCGGTTAGTTGATAAAAAGTAATAGGGACATCAATACCCGCATTAAAAAGCCCCCTTGCAACATGCCCATATACGACTAAAATAATCCCTATTGCTTTAGCGTAATCAACCCAACTAGTCCTTGTTTGTAAATTTCCCATTTATTGATAACCTAATTAATATTATTTTGTATTAATGTGAATGAAGATTTAAGCGCATCTTTCCAATATCGGCCTTGTAATATCGATTGAGAGCTTGATACATTTAATAAACTAAAACTCGGCCTCACTGCTGGTGTTGGATAAGAAACACTAGAGATGGGTGAAATAGGAATTATCTTATTTAATAACCCATTATCAAAAGCAATATTTTGAATTTCCTTTGCAAAGTCATACCAGCTAGCAACACCTAAGTCATGCCAATGATATATAGGCTTTAAATCATCGTTATTAGCCAAAAGCCATAAGAATTCAGCTAAATCTCTGGCATATGTAGGGCAACCGATTTGATCACTGACCACGCTTAAACTTTCTTTTTCTGCCATTAATTTGAGCATGCTTTTTACAAAATTAGCCCCATGACTTGAGTAAACCCAAGATGTACGAATAATCGCACTATTACCATTTTGGTATTTAGTGATAGCTTGCTCACCTGCAAGTTTTGAATGACCATAAACATTTATTGGATTTGTTTCAGCGTCTACAGTGTAAGGCTTGTTACTCTTTCCATTAAATACAAAGTCTGTTGATATATGTAATAAACGGATATCAAACTTATCACATACATAAGCTATATTATTAACGGCTTGGCTATTGATATAAAATGCTAATTCAGCATTAGATTCCGCTTCATCTACAGAAGTATAAGCGGCAGCATTAATAACTACGTTAGGTCGATAATCACTTATAAAGTCTTCTAATACCTTAATATCATTAATATTAATTTCAGCTGATCCTATAGCCATAGCATTTATATGTGAAGGGCATGTTTGAATTAACTCCCACGCTACTTGACCATTTTTACCTATAATAAGTGCTTTCATAGCTATTTACTTCCTAATCGTTCTCTTTGATAACTACCATCTTGGACATCTTTACTCCAATCTAAATTAGATAAATACCATTGAACTGTTTTTTCAATACCTGATTCAAAAGTCTCTAATGGCTGCCACCCTAATTCTTTATGTATTTTAGAAGCATCTATTGCATATCTTTCATCATGACCAGGTCTATCAGCAACATATGTTATTAATTGATTGAAATCAGTAACCCCAATAGGTTTATCATTTACTAATTCATTTAGGTGAGTACAAATTGTTTTAACAACTTCTATATTTTTCTTTTCATTAAAGCCACCTATATTATAGGTTTCACCAAGTTTACCTTCATTAACAACTAAGTAGAGTGCACGTGCGTGATCTTCAACAAATAGCCAGTCTCTAATTTGTGTACCATTTCCATATATAGGTAAATCTTTTCCTTCAAGTGCATTTAAAATGACTAAAGGTATTAGCTTCTCTGGGAAATGATAAGGTCCATAATTATTTGAACAATTAGTAATAACAACGGGCAGGTTATAAGTTCTATGCCAAGCTCTCACTAAGTGATCTGATGCAGCTTTTGAAGCAGAATAAGGAGAACTCGGTTCATATGATGTTTCTTCAGTAAATAAGCCGGTTTCTCCTAAGTCACCATAAACTTCATCTGTAGATATGTGATGAAAACGAAAAGCTGACTTTTTACCTGAATCCAAATTTAGATAATAACTTCTAGCAGCTTCAAGTAGTGTATAAGTTCCAACAATATTGGTTTCAATAAATTCACCTGGCCCATCAATTGAACGATCTACATGACTTTCAGCAGCTAAATGCATAATAAAATCAGGCTGATGTTTCTCAAATAAATGGCTTACCCTTTGGCGATCACAAATATCACCCTGTACAAAGTGATAACGTTCATTATCTTCAATAGACTTTAGAGATTCTAAGTTCCCTGCATAGGTTAATTTATCAAAGTTAATAACTGTATTATCAGTTTCATTAATTAAATAACGCACTAAAGCCGAACCTATAAAGCCAGCTCCGCCAGTAATAAAAATAGTTTTACTCATTGTTTACTCTTCTAAAGGCTGATTATGCAAAAAAAGGCGCGTTTTTAAATAACAATCCACTTTCGTCCTTGGATGACAGCGATGTCATTAATTCTTTGTTTATAGGCCATTTTATATCTAGATCTGGGTCATTCCAAAGAATACTTTGTTCGAATTCCGGCGCGTAATAATCAGTGCATTTATAAACAAACTCGGCCGATTCTGAAGTCACGTAAAAGCCATGCGCAAAACCTGTAGGCACCCATAATTGTTGCTTTTTTTCAGCCGATAAATATAGGCCATACCACTGACCAAAGGTTTTACTGCTCTTGCGCATATCAATCACAACATCAAATACCTCACCTTGTGTAACACGCACAAGCTTACCTTGAGTTTGCTCTGTTTGATAATGCATACCTCGTAAAATTCCTTGAGAAGATTTACTATGATTTTCTTGTACAAAAGTAACGTCAGCTACGTTTTTTCTAAACCAATCATCACGAAAAGTTTCAAAGAAAAACCCTCTTTCATCACCAAATACTTTAGGCTCAATGATCTTTAAATCTTGAATTTTGGTGTCGATAACACGCATTAAAATACCCTCTGTGTAAGTAAATTAAGCAGGTATTCACCATAACCACTTTTACGTAAAGGACCTGCTAAGTCTCTCAATTGAGAGTCTGAAATATACCCCATACGATAAGCAACTTCTTCAGGACAGTTTACTTTAAGCCCTTGGCGTTTTTCGATGGTTTCAATAAATTGAGCAGCTTGTAATAAACTATCGTGTGTTCCGGTGTCTAACCAAGCAGTACCACGACCCATAATTTCAACATTTAAAGTACCCGCTTTTAGGTATTGTTCTATTACATCAGTAATTTCATATTCACCACGCGCAGATGGTTTTACATTTTTAGCATACTCAACAACTTTATTATCAAAGAAATATAAACCTGGTACTGCATAATTAGACTTTGGCGTAACAGGTTTTTCTTCAATGGAGATAGCGATGCCATCATTATCAAATTCAACAACACCATATGCATTCGGGTTTGCTACGTGATAACCAAATACAGTACCACCTTCTTGCTGCTTACTTGCGACAAGTAAAGATTTTACTAAATCATGGCCATAAAAAAGGTTATCACCTAGGATTAATGCAACATTTGCATCACCTATAAACGCTTCGCCAAGTAGAAATGCCTGCGCTAAACCATCTGGAGAAGGTTGAATCTTATATTCTATTGAGATCCCCCAATCACTACCATCACCTAATAAAGCTTCGAATTTAGGTTGTTCTTCTTCGGTTGTAATAATAAGGACTTCTTTAATACCAGCATTCATTAATGTAGCTATTGGGTAATAAACCATAGGTTTATCATAAACAGGCATAAGCTGTTTACTGACTACTTTTGTAAGTGGGTAAAGACGAGTTCCACTACCACCGGCAAGGATAATTCCTTTTCTATTCATGAGTCCATTTCTTGGTTGATGCTAAAAAAGGGACATTCTAATGATAAATTATTAAATATCAATTCAATGTTCAATAATTTCCTAGGTTGTCAATTGATAATTTATTGTTTTACAAAAGAACTCATTATATATAAAGCAATTAATTCAATTGAAATTCAACAATTTAGGTACGTACAGTGATTAAATTAAATTTATAACTCTGAATAAAGTAAACAAATTAACTTTAAAATTATAACTTATAGCAATTTTATTACTTATCAACCTCTTTTAGCTATGAGCTTTCTTTGCTAGGATGCCCGCTCTTCTTGTGCCTAATAAAGAGAAACAAGACAATCAGTAATGTTAACATAAAATTAACAATGACATTCTGGTATTAGCTCAGATAATATTACTCTTTGAATACATGGAAAGTGAAATAATATGAAAATTGGATATTTTACAAATCAATACCCAAAAGTTAGCCATAGTTTTATTCGTAGAGAAATTTTAGCATTAGAAAAGATAGGAACTTCTGTATCTAGGTATGCATTAAAATCTAACCTCAATGAATTAGTCGATAAAAATGATATTGAAGAATACAGAAAAACAAAGTTTATACTCTCAACTTCAAAACTAAACATATTAAAAACATGTTTTTCAATACTCATAAATAAGCCTCTCTTATGGATGAAAACATTTTTATTAACAAATAAAATTGGCCTAAAATCAGAACGCGGACTTTTTCGCCACTATATTTATTTTTTAGAGGCTTGCACGCTTTCTGAGTGGGTTGAAAAAGATAATATACAACATTTGCATGCGCATTTTGGCACAAACTCAGCGGCAATCTCCTTATTAACATCAAAGCTATCTAAGATCCCATATAGTTTTACAGTTCATGGACCTGAGGAGTTTGATAAACCTAATTTCATCTCTTTACCAGAAAAAATTAAAAATGCTGCTTTTGTAATCGCTATAAGCTCGTTTGGTAAGAGCCAACTTTATAGACTAATAGATAATCAATATTGGGATAAAATAAAAGTTGTGCATTGTGGTCTCGAGGCATCTTTTTTTGAACTAAAAAAAGATAAAGATGACAATACCGAGCAAGCTCAAATTATTTGCATTGGAAGATTGTGTGAGCAAAAAGGTCAGCTTTTACTAATTGATGCTCTAAATGTTGTTAATAAACGTAAAATCAACTTTAATCTAAAACTAATTGGCGATGGTGAAATGAGAGGGGTAATTGAAAGTAAGATAGAGAAATACAAATTGACCAATCATGTAACAATCACTGGTTGGATGAATAGCAATCAAATAAAGCATGAAATTCAACAATCTCAATTTACTGTTTTACCAAGCTTCGCAGAAGGGTTACCCGTAGTAATTATGGAATCTATGAGTTTAGAGAAACCCGTAATATCAACTTATATAGCAGGAATACCAGAATTAATTGAGAATGATGTTAACGGGTGGATGGTGCCTGCTGGTGATACTGAACTATTAGCAGATGCAATTCAAAAAGCATTAAATAAAGATCGTGATACTTTAAAAGAAATAGGAATTAAAGCTAGAGAGAAAGCAATAAAACGGCATAACATTGATATTGAAGCTAAAAAATTACATTCCCATTTTATTTCCTCTGTAAATTCAAAAGGTATGTAATGATTTTTATTTTCTCTATGCTCATATTAATTCCTTTATTTTTAATTGTTAGCTTTTTATGCTGCCAAATATTACTGGGTTTATATTCGCTCTCATCTTCAAAAACTTTTAAGGCAATCAAAGGAGAGAGAAAACCAGTTACAATTTTAATCCCTGCACATAATGAATCCTATATTATAAAAGAAACATTATCGCAATTAATGCTTCACACTTTACCATGCGATAGAGTCGTTGTTGTAGCTGATAATTGTGATGACAATACAGCTGAAATAGCAGAAAGGTTCGATGTACAAGTGATAATACGTAAAAGCGAACAAAACAGAGGAAAAGGTTTTGCTTTAGATTATGGAATTCGTCATATAGAAAGTGATCCTAAAGAAATTATTATTATTTTGGATGCTGATTGCAATGTAGAACAAAATGCAATTGATCAAATGGCTATAGCAGCTGACTTGCACAATAGTCCAATTCAATCTTTATATTTGATGCAAACCACAGAACAATCAAGCTTCTCCCAAAAAATAGCTCAATTTGCATTTTTAATTAAAAATCAAATTCGACCTCTAGGTCTAAAAAAACTAAACTTACCTTGCCAGCTAATGGGGACAGGAATGGCTTTCCCATGGAAATTAATACATAGGGCAGATTTAGCTAATGGTAATATTGTTGAAGATATGAAGCTTGGTGTTGATTTTATTTTAAGTGGTAATAAAACAATATTTATCCCAAGTGCAAAAATAACAAGCCAATTTCCGACAGATATTTTGGCTCAATTAACTCAACGTACAAGGTGGGAGCATGGACATTTAGATACAATAAAAACTCACGTTCCTACTCTAATAAAGCATGCTGTAAAAAGTAAAAGCTTAAAATGTTTTCTTTTCGCATTAGATTTAGCTATCCCTCCAATCACTTTACTTTTTACACTTATAATTGGTATTACAACCCTACTTCTTTCAGTCTCAATCATTAGCTCTGATTATATTTACTTCAAATTATCATCAGTCTTTTTCATTACTCTAACATTCTGCATTTTAGCCTCTTGGTTTATCTCAGGGAAAGAAATAATTACAATCAGAGATTGTAAAAACATCCCAAAATACATCTTAAACAAGTTAAAAATATACATTAACTTCTTTAATAACAAACAAGTCAGCTGGGTTAAAACAAAAAGAGGTAAAGCTAAAAAAAGGAACAAACAATAAGATCAATAAATAAATACATTAATCTGGTTCTAAAATAAACACAAAAAAAACTAGTAATATTTCATTAGTTAATCTATCATTTATTTGAACTTAATATCGGTACGTTTTAATAAACATTTTTTAATTAACTCACTTTAGAGTTAATTTACGACTCCCATATAAATATTATTCGCTAGAAAAGGGCAAGTTTAGGGAAACCTAAATACGCAAAGCCACCGGCCTAAAGACTTTTAATCTACGGCAGCGGAGCTACCGAGGCTATGACAATCCATACCTCCTCCTAATCAAGTTTTGTTGAATTAATATTTATAAAATGTGAGTTCTATCGGAGGTATAAAATGAACAGCTTCTTTTGCGAAATAAAGAAATACACCTTTACTTCACACTTAGTTTTACTAGCTATATTATTTATAATTAGTCTACCCATAACTGCACAGGCCCAATCAAATTCGAATAGCAACAATATTTTTTATCATCCCGCACAAGAAGACCAAGCTTGGGTTTATAATGGAGATGAAACCTATACTTCTACAGGCCTTAATGGCGGTTCTGGATTAAGAGTATTCAAAGATATATATAAAGGCGATCAAGTTTTTGTTTCTTTTAATATCAGTGAGCCATTAGAAGAAGGTAGTTTATTCGCTAGAGTTGATGGAAAGAGAGCTTTCCTAGCTAAAGGAGAAACTCATTTTTCATATGTATTTTCTGTATCAAGTGAAAAAACCAATGATTTAAGAGTTGGAGTAGATACTTTTCCAAGAAAAGATATTGTTTTATCTAATATTGAATTCATTTTAATTTCTGCTGATAGCCCTGTAGAAAATACCCCTCCAGTAGCAAACTCTGGTGAAGATCAAATTGTAGTAAGTAATAGCTTAGTTACTTTAGATGCAAGTGGTTCAAGTGATAAGGAAAGTGATCTAACTTACCTTTGGACTCAAACAGATAACAGCGGTATAGTTATTGACCTTCTGGATAATAAATCTATACAGCCAAAGTTTAATGCCCCAATACTAGAAGCAGGAGATACTTTAAGTTTTGAGCTCACAGTTACAGACGCTGAAGGTGTTTCAGCAAAAGATAAGATTAAAGTAATTGTTATACCTGAAAATACAACAGAATTACCCTACGAAAACATTTTTTATCACCCAGCTCAAGAAGATCAAGCGTGGATTTATAATGGGAATGAGTCTTATACCTCAACAGGGTTAAATGGAAATTCAGGACTAAGAATTTTTAAAAAAATATTTAAAGGAGATCAAGTCTTAGTTACTTTTGATATTAATGAAGCATATAACATCGGAGATTTATTCGCTCGAGTTGATGGACAAAAAGAAAATTTTACAAAAGGAAGTAATACATTCTCTTCATTATTTACTGTTCACAATAACGAAACTGTAGATTTAAGAATAGGAGCTGACATTTTTCCAAAAGAAGGAGTTGTGTTATCAAATATTCAATTTACACTTATTCCACTAAATAAGAACAGTAACCCTAACACAAGCCCTATAGCTGATGCCGGTCAATCTCAGATAGTTATGACTGGTGATGAAGTAACACTTGATGCTAGTGGCTCTGGAGATGCTGAAGGTGATATATACTTTGAATGGTCACAAATTGATAATACAGGGTACAATATAAAACTAGATAATAAAAATGCTGAAAAACCTATTTTCATATCCCCAAACTCAACAGGTTCACAAACATATAGTTTCGAATTAAAAGTAACAGATGAAGATGGATTATCCAGTAAATCTTTAGTTGATATTCAGTCTATTCCAGATTTAAGCCTTAGATTTACACCATCAAAAGACACTAAAATTATTTACGTTAGTAGTAGTATTGGCGATGATTCACTTGCCAAGGCTGCTTCGAGTGCAGATATCATCAATCCAATAAACCCAAATACAACTATATACCCTTTTAAAACATTAAAAGCCGCTATGGGAGAGTTACGAAGTGGGTATCCTGATTGGATACTATTAAAAAGAGGTGATACTTGGACTAATGAAAATCTAGGCACATTAAGTAAATCAGGAAGAAATGTTAATGAACCAATATTGCTGAGCTATTATGGTAACTCTGGAGACAGACCAATCATAAAAACAGGTGACAAAACTGGTTTATATGTTCACCGAGTAACATCAAACATTGCTATCGTAGGTCTGGATTTTTATGCTCATAAAAGAGACCCTCACTCCCCTGACTTTATTGATTCTGAGATTTCTGAACCCGGGTTAAGATTTTTAGGTGGCGGTGAAAATATTTTAATTGAAGATACTGTAGTACGTTTTTTTAAAGACAATATTACGATTGAAAGTTATGACGGTAACACATTTAAAAACTTTACCTTAAGAGGCTCCATAATTAAAAATAGTTACTCTTACACATCTCATAGCCAAGGTCTTTATCTTGCAGGGGTGGATGGCATTTTAATCGAAGGTAACTTTTTTGACCATAATGGATGGAACTTAGATATCCCTAAGGCTGAAGCAACTAAATATAATCACAATATATATATACAACACTCTAATATAGGAAAAAATGTTGTAGTTAGAAATAATATTATAGCTAGAGGCTCTAGTCACGGAATTCAAGGGCGTCCTGCTGGTTTATATGAAAACAACCTATTTATAGAAAACTCAATTAGTTTACTTATTGGTGATAATGAAGGACACCCTATGGATAATGGTTTTGATGCCATTGCTAGGAATAACGTGATCCTAAGAGGTAAGAAAATGAACACCACTGGTAACTGGAAATCAACTACTGATGCTATTTGGGGCATGGATATTGATTCCAAATCAAAAAATACACTTATTGAAGGAAATATTATTGCTAACGTTAAAGATCAAGGACTAAGTCAAATGGCAATGAAAATGGTTAATTCTGTGACTTATAATCAAAACATAATTTATAAATGGCATGAACCCGAAGATATGTTTGATGACTCATGGCCTAATTACACTGCAACTATAGAAAACTATATGGCATCGATCGGAGCTGAAGAAACATTGGATGAATTTTTAAAACAGTGTGGCTCAAGAAAAATAAATGAACCAAAAATTGACTATACTGCAAAAATGGTAAATAACTATTTTAGAGAAGCATTCAAAAAATAATTATTATTAAATTAAAGGCGTTTAAATTATGTATCAGCTAAAATATCAGATACAATTTAAGCGCCTTTTTCACTATTAGATCATCCGATACCTTTAAGTAGGTTTATATACCTCAGGAACGCTTGGTTTAAAAAACTCACATATATAAATTCATCTAACATCCTAAAACTCGCATAGTTAAATGCAATTTTTATGCGCTTCGAATAATAAATTATTATTAATAATAATTTATTATTAATTAAAAACCTTCAAAAACTTGCTTTTTTATTAAATACACTCATTATACGTTTTCCATATTTTAGGGACTAAAAATAACAGGGTGATAAAGGATGCTTAATACTTTTCTGCGGATATTAGTGGTTTTATTTTTAACACAATTAAGTGCTTGTGGAGGTGAAAATGAAAATACTCCATCGGATGTCAAATTACTCCCCATTGCTACCTCTGGTCCTAGTCAAACTGTCATAGAATTATCAGAAGTGACTTTAACCGGTTCAGGTACTGATAATGATGGTACAATAGTTAGTTACCAATGGTCACAGATTTCCGGACCTGAGATCACTTTATTAAACTCAAATTCTCCTATATCAACATTTATCGCACCTGACGTCAGTCAGCCTAAAGTTTTAACTTTCAATCTGACTGTTACCGATAATGACAACCTTCAAGCTGAAGATAGTATTGATATCACTGTTACTCCTGCCATTTTAAAAAACTCCCCCCCTACAGCTAGTGCAGGTAATGATATTGAAGTAAATGAACAATCAAATGTTACTTTGACTGGTGAAGGTCATGATACAGACGGTACTATCACTAATTATTTTTGGTTACAAATAGCAGGTCCTCCAGTCGTTTTAAACGATGAAAACTCTGCAATAGTAAGCTTCACAAGTCCACAAGTAACCACTAATGAAATCTTAACTTTTAACTTAACAGTCACAGATAACGAAGGCCTCAGCAATACTGATCCTATTAATATAAAGGTAAATCCTATTAATATTTCACCAACTGTAAATGCCGGTGTTGATAAAAACGAAATAGAAGAAACATTAGTTATATTATCTGGAACTGCTTCTGATATTGATGGCACCATACAAAGTTTTTTTTGGAAGCAAATCGCGGGTACAGAGGTAGATTTATTAGATAAAAATACTTTAGAAGCTAAATTTAATGCCCCTATAATCACCCAAGGTACCTCTTTATCTTTCCAATTGAGTGCTACCGATAATGAAGGTGCAACATCAAGTGATATTATTGATATTATTATTACACCTATAAATGAAAATCCGATTGTAAACGCTGGTAATGATCAATTTACTAACGAAAAAACGAGTATTACACTTACTGGCTCAGCTATGGATAGTGACGGTAAGATTAATA
>Ga0105356_10003682_pt1 | contig 14972 bp, 10 predicted proteins | sample GOMGulsemesocosm_3_FD_83502 | JGI IMG/M metagenome (GOLD analysis project Ga0105356, IMG submission 83502) | Methane-oxidizing microbial communities from mesocosms in the Gulf of Mexico - GOM9D Gulf of Mexico | ecosystem: Environmental > Aquatic > Marine > Cold seeps | place: Gulf of Mexico...
ACAATCTCTACCACGGGCGATGCGTTTACCGCCGCACACGCAGGCCTAAACGCCGATCAGTGTCGCGACTTTGTGAACGACATTTTCCCAGAGGCCTACACCATCGTTGTGGGCTCAACGACGGTTAAAGCTGCCGGTGCAACGGTCTCAAATCCCGCCACCATTGGTACCGCCTGCAACAATGCTACGAACACAGCGACCCCGCGTTATACACGTCAATAAAGTACAGTAGGAGTTGACCATGTCGCTGAAACGCCAACGATCTCGATCATCCATGTCGTTGCCACGTGCAGCGCGAGGTTACGTACTCATAGCATCATTGTTCGCATTGTCGGTCTTCTCTGTATTGGGTTTTGTCGCAACACAAAACTCGATACAGCAAACGAGAATCGATGCGGCGCATCGCGCCGGCACGATGGGGGCTCAATTCAAACAAGCCTTGCGAGCGCTCATCGCTCGAGAAGGCACAGGTGTGACAACTGGCACCTTCACCGGTACCAACTGGCTGAAAGACTCAGGAAGTTGCGCCGGCGCAACAGGATCGGCTCGGTATCTGCCTTGTGAGTTTCCGAACTTTTTACCACTAGAACTTGCCTACAGCACCGTAGTGACATCTGCGGGCGGCGTTGTCACGGCGACAGTGAGCTTTGGTACGCCGAGTGTAGGGGGTAACTCCAAGCCAGCACTAGCCGGCGAAGTGGTTGCTGCTATTAACGGAACGGCTGCCGATTATTCTACGCCAGCCACGCAAACGTATTACGCGGCCAACAATAACGTCACTACCGGTGCGATCAGCTTGATGGTCACCAACGCTCAAGAGAATTTGGAGTTTGTAAAGGTCAACGGTACCTCCACCATCACGGGAGATCATGACTGGAATAACTTCTCAATCAGTAATCTTCGGAATCTGGGCGTTAACGGCACAGTAACCGCAGGTACAGTGACAGCGACATCAATCAATGCAACCAGCATTAGCGCTGGGACGGTAACAACATCGCGAACGACTGACCGTGATAATAATGGTTATTACAGTGACTTAAGTGGCACATCCAGACTAAATTACGCCAACATTAATCTAGTGAGGTTGAGTAACAACTACGCCGCTGGTGGAGGCTGCTCTACGAAACAAATCGGAACTACTAACACTGGTGAATTTCTCAGCTGTGTCAATGGTGTTTGGACGAAAGCCGGTGGTATGACAATCACGTCGGCCGGTTCGAATTCGAATGGCCTGTGGCGTATATGGTCGGATGGTTACAAGGAAATGTGGTCTACCAGTACCTTTACGCTAAGCAGCCAACAGACGAGAACGCACTCATTCCCAAAGCATTTTTCTCAAACCCCTATTGTTACGGTAATGGATGTTCGACGAGTAGATTCACTATTGAATGTATCGTTGAGAAGCACCCCAACAACCAGTACCTTTAGAGCCACCAACAGTGGAGGCTGTTGCACGAAAACCTATATGTGGAGAGCTTCTGGTTACTAATGATTACCGCTAACGGCCGGTAGCAAAATAGTCATAAGTTAATGTGGATACATCATTATTGGCAATAGTAAAACCTGCGGAGGTTTTTGATACTATTGTTGCCTCATTATTTGTTCCGATTCCAGGCCAATACTCTGAGATCTGCACTGAGAGAGGAGTTAATGTAAATGGGCGAGAAAATGATATATACCTACGAGTTCTGCCAGGCACTGTCATTCGCCCCCATTGCTGCATGTAGCCATTATTCCACCTGCACCTCCCGCTACTAGCGAAGTTACAAGTTGGGCCTCCGGCCACGGAATCGACATAGGCTTTGTTGGGTATATCGTTGGCAGAAATAGCGGCACGCGCGGTCTCTGGGTCATCACTTAAGGTTCTAGCGAACCGAGAATACCCATTGGGGTCACTGTAATAACCATTAATATTTGCCTCAATGTCATTAGCGGCCTATGGCCATCCAGTGGCCGTAAGAGCTTGTATCGCAGTTATAGATAAACCTATTTGTGTAGAGGGTCGTTGGAGCAAACCTATGCTGGCTTGCCGAAGACCTTTGGTTTGTTGTTGTCGTAATGGCGTAGGCTGTGCTAGTAAAATTCTTGAGGAAATAGATAACCCCTCCGAAATTTACACCACAGTTTTGCCGTCCCCACTGCATAATGGTACCACCCGCTAGGGTGCAAGCTCCTTTGTTTCCGGCATAGACGCATGATTCACTGCCTCCTGATTTCGCCCATCTTCCACTAACGCAGCTGAGAAGTTCACCAGTGCTTGTGGTACCAATTTGCTTGGAGGAGCAGGCGCCACCAACGGTATAGCTGTTACTCAACCTCACTAGGTTAATGTTCGCGTAATTGAGTCTGGAGGTGCCATCTAAGTCACTGTAATAACCATTATTATCAGATCCAGTCTATTAACCTTCGCGTGGTAAATCTCGAGCTTAGTATCCGTAAGCGATGTATGTAAACGGTACATTACCGCCAATTTCATTCTGTCGATTGTAGAAAAATTGATTTCTATTACAGTTTCGAGCTGAACCGCTGTAGCCTCCGGTGCCTTTTTCTCCAATCTGCACCTGAAGCCCCAAACATCCACTAGGAAAGCCCCCAAGTGGGAACGGTATTATTTGGTCGTTATCGGTTGTGGAGTTAAAGCTGCCGGTGATATAGACCACCGAACCAAAACTGCATTTGGTGTTCGATCCTGAGCGTTGGCAGGAAGAGCCGCCAGACTGTCTCCAAGTTCCACTGACACAGCTTAGAATCTCACCAGTGCTAGTCGTACCAATAGTCTTAGAAGTGCAAGCACCGCCGACGCTATAGCTGTTTCTAAACCTCGCGTAGTTAAGGTCGACATAATTCAACCTGGACGTATTGTCCATGTCCAAGTAATAACCATTATTATCAGATCCAATCTATTGAGGCGTCGTGCATGAGGCATGGTAGCCAGATGTCCAGAGTAATAGCTCTACTTATTTCTTGTTTTCTTGGTCATACCTAGACCCTCATTTTATAGTAGCGAGGCGTCTACTTTCCGTGGGTAACTTGGCTACCATTAAACAGTTTCTCCTTGAGGTTAGGCCAGTGATTCTGAAGGTACATAGCCAACATCGATTGTCATACCATCAACACCGGTTGCGCCTTTATTACGTCTGACTTGTCGCGGTACTCGTAGCAGATTATTCCTCTACACCATCTGTGGCAGAACAATAAACAACTCCACTATTCTCTAAGGCTATACAGGACATGTGTTTGTTTGAAAAGAAGGGGCCAAATTCGGGCTCAGCGTACTGAGAGAGAGTCAGGACATCTGTGTAAAGGACCTTTCAAACGCGAAAATCGATGCTCTTAGCAGTACTTTCCCAGATCTACATCATTTCGCCACCGGTAAATCTCCTCAAAAAATCACACCAGTTGCTGATTCGAGCTAGGATCCCTCCTTTTATTCCTCCCATCAAGGGAGAAATATGAATTTAAGCACCATGAAAGCAATGGAAGTCATCGGAAATTTGGCTAGACTTTAGGCAAGCCGTATAACTCATTGGGAGCTAATACTCGTATCGCAAAAAAATGGGGTAAAAGGATTCCAATAAAGGGAGTTACTATCATGGTCTCAGATGCTGGTATTAATCGACTGTTCATAGCAATAGGTCTAGTGGTAACAGGGCTGATACTGCTCGTCATTTTGGCTGTAATCTCGCTCAGCGACTCTTACTTGAAGTTACATGAGACGCAGGTAACGCGATATCAATCTTATCTGTTAGCTGATGAGTTGCGTCAAAGCTCTGATGACTTGACCCGATTGGCAAGAACATTTGTGATTACTGGCGCCCCCCACTACAGGAATCAATATGAGGATATTCTCAAGATCCGTGATGGAACGAAGCCTCGGCCACTAGAGTACAATCAAATTTATTGGGATTATCTCGCAGTTCTAGGCGGCTATCCACCTCGTGCCGACGGAGATACCCTTCCGTTAACCCAGCGGATGATTAATGCGGGGTTCTCCCATGAGGAGATGACAAAATTAAAGGACGCCAAGGGTAATTCTGACAATTTAGTTAACACCGAAACAATAGCCATGGACTTGGTTCAATCAAACGTCAAAAATAGCACAGTAAGCTCGCCTCCCCATGAAGCAACTAAGATAATGCATGATGATCAGTACCATCTTGATAAGTTGCATATCATGAAACCCCTGGATGACTTTTTCAGCCTATTGAACCAACGCACGCTCAAGGCGAGCCATGTTGCACTACAAGAAACAGAGAATGAAAGACTAACAATCTATGCCCTATTAGCCGGTGCCTTATTCATCCTGTACATAACATTATTTGTCGCACACAAGGCACTCGCAAGGAGTCTGTCATATTTACATTTATCCCAAGAGGAAACTCAAGCTAGAGCCAGTGAGTTGGTTGAGCTTAATCGTCTTCTTGTATTAGAAAATAGAGAAAAGGAAATTCGAACTGAAGAGCTCGAAAAGGCCAAAATACTAGCCGAAAGCGCCAATAAATCGAAAAGTGAATTTTTGGCAAACATGAGCCACGAAATCCGCACTCCAATGAATGGAGTTATCGGTATGGTTAACCTATTGCTCGGAACTGAACTAAATCAACGGCAAAAGAAATTCGCCAGAACAGTCAAGAGCAGCGCTGATTCACTGATGTCTATCATCAATGACATTTTGGATTTCTCTAAGGTGGAAGCCGGCATGGTAGAGCTGGAACCAAACGTATTCGACATGAGCTTGATGATACAGGAGGTTGCGAGTTCACTAGCAATTCGTGCTCACGATAAGAACCTTGAACTTATATTTCCAGCTAATCCAGTGGAACACCGATTATTCAACGCTGACTCTGGTCGTATTCGTCAGATCCTCAACAACTTAGTGGGTAATGCCGTAAAATTCACAGAGAAAGGAGAAGTCGCGGTCTATTGCACGGTGATTGATCAAGACAAATCACGAGGTCCTACACAAAGCGTGGTGCGCTTTGAAATCAAAGACACTGGTATTGGACTCTCGGAAGAACAGCGAAATGTTCTTTTCGAGCGTTTTACTCAAGCTGACAGCTCTACCACCCGTAGATATGGAGGAACTGGATTGGGGTTATCTATCAGCAAACAACTAGCAAAATTAATGGGTGGCGAGATAGGTGTCAAAAGTGTGCTAGGGAAAGGTTCCACCTTTTGGTTCACAGTTAAGCTGGATCACGCTAAGCCACAGTCTGACCAAGTTTTAACAACGGGACTGACTGGGCGAAAGATTTTGGTTGTTGATGACAACCTGACTAACCGTATCCTACTTGAAAAACTGCTAATTAGCTGGCGCATAGAACACACGCTTACCTCGAGTGCCAATGAAGCACTGGATAGCCTAAAAACGGCGGCCCTTAATGGGCACCCTTATCAAATCGTAATAATCGATATGAAGATACCTCAATTAGAGGGTGTTCAATTGGTGACGGCAATTCGGAATCTAGAATTAATAGAACCCTATTTTTCTGCTCCACTCCTAATCATGCTTATTTCTCAGGGTCAGCATGATGATATAAAGACACTCCAAACAGAAAAACTTGACGGCTATCTGGATAAACCGATCGATCCGTCTTCACTGTATAATACCCTATTACAGCTAACAGACATCACTCAGGACAAAGCAGATGTGATTAAGGTATCACAGTCCCCTAAACATTCGCTGTACAGCGCTCGAGTCTTAGTGGTAGACGACAACTTCACCAATCAAATGGTCGCTCAATTTATACTAGAAGACTTTGGTCTAGATGTAGAGTTCGCTGCCAACGGAGAAGAAGCGGTGATCGCCCTCGAGAGCTTACCCTACGACTTGGTATTCATGGATTGTCAGATGCCTGTACTGGATGGCTACGAAGCGACAGCCAGCATTCGTGACCCACTTTCAAAGGTACGCAACAGAAAGATCCCGGTAGTTGCGATGACCGCGAATGCCCTTAAGGGTGATCGAGAAAAATGTCTTGCGGCAGGTATGGATGATTTCATCTGCAAGCCAGTAGAATCGAGTAATGTTAGAATAATCTTGAAACGCTGGCTGCCCGAATTCGAAGCGAACAAAAGGAGTAAATCTATTAAGAAAATTGACGCCTAGGGGTTCTGTGAATACTCACAAAGAGGGCGAATTTGCGGCGATTATCTATAAGAGCTTGCTAGAAAGTATGGCTCCACCTTTGGTTCGAATCCAAGTTTGACGTCCCTCTGAACAATACGATCACTCACCGTTGGTATTCCCGAGATACACTCAGTTTCAAATTTCTTTGGTACTACTCCCCCTTTCGTTAGAGGCGGAAAAGTGCTACTTGACGACAACCTATGTTAATAACTTAACTGGCCCCTCAGTATTACGTCGATATTGAACTCGTGTTCAGCGTTCGGACAATTCGATTTTTAATTTTCTCTATACCTGCCGAGGAAATTAAGTCCTTAAAAATTGACACTTCTGAAAAATTTGGATTCGCTACCTAGCAACATCTATTATTAGGGAAATCACCTTCAGCATGTATCAAAATTAGGGACGATCTTACACGAGGGTTAATGAGCATTTACGAACACGCTCGAAGCTACCTCAGCCTCTACGACTTTTTCAACCAATTGACAAGTCATTGTCTGATGCTAGTATCAACCTGTGGCGGTAGTACGTAGTTCCTATAAAACCTTAAACGGGAACACCTTCCGCATCATACTGGATACTGATTTATTTTCGGAAATTTATTCGACGCTGGTTCTAGGAATGCTAAATACTAACAATGAGATTTATTCCATGGAGAGATAAGGTTTTTGGACGTAGTTACCTACCGGTGATACTACTCTTTGTCGGCTCATTGGCTTTTTTGGCGTTCAGTAATGACAACAACACCCGCGACCTACTGGCATTCGCTGTAAAGCAAAATGCTACCGCGTTGAACGTTTCTTTAAGGACCTTTCGAAGCCTATACACAGAAGAAGTTGTCAACAAACTAAAAAATAGTGAGTTTTCCGTAAATCACGAATTTCATAACAATGCCAAAGCCGTACCTCTTCCTGCCAATATGACCATTATGCTAGGAGAGAGAATTAAGCACGCAGGTAGTGGATCTTACGCCAATCTATACAGCCCCTTTCCTTTTCCTTGGCGAAAGAGTACTGGAGGTTTGAACGATTCATTCAAAAGAGAAGCATGGGAGTTTCTGTCAAAGTACCCCTCGAAAGAGTTTTATCGAATTGAGACGATTAATGGTGAGCCTCACCTGCGTTACGCCAAGGCTGACATCCTACAAGACTCTTGTGTTAATTGTCATAACACTCACCCTCAAACGCCCAGACGCGGTTGGAAAGAGGGGGATGTGAGGGGAATTCTTGAAGTGACTCAGCCTACCAATTTGATCTTTGAAAAGGGTAAACAAGTCGTTGAAAAACAACTACTGACTATCATGATTTCTGGAGTGCTGGGTGTATTGGCCATAGTCTTAGTGATTCTGTCCTTTCGGCATCAATTAGCGGTCCAAAAGTCCCTCCAGATCAACCTGGAGAAGCGTAATGATGAGCTTGAACAGTTCTCTTATCGATCCTCTCATGACCTTAAAGCCCCGCTAACTTCGTCCAAACGACTGGCCAATTTCGTCTCCGAAGACATCGAATCGGGTAATTTGAGCGAGGCCTTGAAAAATACCACTATCATCCACCAGCAAATGGAAAAACTAGAAAACCTAGTAACAGATATTCTGGATTTGGCCAAAACAGATGTTAATCAGGATAATATCGAGGAAATAGATTTTGAGAGTATGTTCCGTGGCGCAATAGAAAAGCTCTCATTTTTGGCTCATGACATTGAAGTTGAAATGGTCGCATCTGTAGAGTTGCTGAACAGACCGTTAGGGGAGAAAGCTCGATTCACTCAGATTACTGAAAACCTAATATCTAATGCTCTAAAGTACTGCGACAGAAATAAATCGGAACACTATGTTCGGATGAAGGTTCAAGAGGACAGTAAGCGCCTATTTATAACCATCGAAGACAATGGCGTTGGCATTCCGATTGAACATCAAGATAAGTTATTCGAGATGTTTCAACGGTTTCATCCAACTTTAAGCTCAGGATCTGGCTTAGGGCTAGCAATTGTTAAGAAGCATGTCGATAGAATGTTGGGTGAGATTTCTTGTAGAAGCTCTTCTATGGGCACGGAATTTCGTATCGAATTACCAAAAATAGCGAGGAAAATACTGTGACGAATGGCAAGAGTGATATCTCAATTTTGATAATTGATGATGAACAAATTGACCGTTATGCCCTGACAAGAGACTTGAGATCTACCGGCTATTCATTTCGTATCATTGAAAAAGAAAATGGTCAGGATGCACTAGACTTTTTTGAAGATTACGAGAATCAAAAAGCGCTGAATCCAGATGACTACCCCCCGCTCATTAGTTTTCTGGATATCAACATGCCCCTTCTTACAGGCCATCAATTTCTCGAAAAGTATTCCAAATTGCGAAATGGTATGGAGTTTATAAACAACATAGTTATGATGTTCACTTCTTCTGAAAGGGAAGAAGATATCGAACGATCTTTGGCCTATCCTTTCGTGAAAGACTACCTTATTAAAGGGAAATACAATAAAGAGGAGCTAAAATCAAAAATTGAAAAAGTTCTAGAATAATACGTTTTCACCATTTCCCATTTTTAGATACGGAAACGGAGCTCAGGTGCTGATGTTGTCGGCTACATATTTCGGCGCAAGTCAACGTTCAATAGCGGCTCAGTCTATACTTAATGGAGATATAGCGGAAATGTTCGACGTGCTGAATTTTTCGTAGAAGCTCTTCGTTTCCAGCCCTTCAGCTCCCATGACTATCTTGAACACGGAAGAAGGCCGAGCAATCGAAAACTCTATGGACGTCCGACGGTAGACAGCTGCATTACTCGTCTCTCTCGCGTCGATACGTCAAGCGCTATCGGTCAAAAAATTGAATGGGAATGTAGCTCTCAATGTTGACCAAGAATTCACTAGATTCAGTACGTGACGATGCACAACACAATAGATATAGACAGGGATTTCGAAATTAGGAACTTCGGTTTGAACGCGCTCGCAAACCTACAGAGCATATATCTGAATTTTATGAACCTTATGAATGATTCTCTTTGCCATCCGGAAGTCCCTTGATGTTGCACACTTGTGTATAGCTGGACTGTTGAGGGTTCCAATTGGGCTCGGGTTTACACCAGTAGTAGCCTTGCCCTTCATCACAATGCAAACGACGAAGATACCGCTCTTGCGATAGTGTCTCTACACATTCAGCCACTACCTTCAGGTTCAACGCTGCGCCAAGCGCAATAATCGCCTTTAACAACGCTTTGTCGCTTGTCGTGCTCTGTTCATCACAAATAAAGCTACCATCAATCTTGAGCGTGTCGATAGGGAAACGATTAAGGTAACTTAGGGATGAGTAGCCCGTACCAAAGTCATCGATGGCCAGCGTGATCCCAAGCTCTTTTATGGATTTGAGCTGCTCCAGTAAATGGCTATTTTCAGCAAGTAGTACGCCTTCTGTAATCTCCAACTCTAAAGCCGTTCCACTAATGTCGTACTTATCCAACATAGGCTCGATCAGCTGGCCAACAAAGTCCGCACGGTTAAAAGATCGACCAGAGATATTCACCCCGATTCTTACGCCCGCGTTCATCGAGCTCCATTGTTGGGCTTTTTTGCATGCCGTCTCAAGTACCCATTCATCTATATCTGCGATCAAGCCCAGCTCTTCGGCCATTGGGATAAACTGATCAGGAGGAATATTGCCAATCTGGGGGGCTTGCCATCGAATCAGTGCTTCGACCGAATGTACTTCTCCTGTCGATAGAGTGACTCGTGGCTGGTAGTGTAGAGCAAAGTTCTGATTAGGGTTACGCAGAGCCGTTTGTAATGCCTGCTCAATGCTGAAGATCTGCGTCTGTAGATCCGACATCCCTTGCGTGAAGAACTTAACTTGATTTCGTCCTTTCGTCTTGGCCTCGTACATTGCCATATCAGCGTTTTTTATCAGCTGTTCGGGAAAGTTGCCGTGAGTTGGGTAGCACGCGACTCCAATACTGGCTCCGACTGTGCATTGGTGATGGCCATACTGAATCGGCTGGTTTATTGCCTTAATTATTCTCTGTGCAAGCGCTTGCATCGCTTCAGCACTATTACTAAATTGTAAGAGTACGACATACTCATCCCCACCAAACCGAGCAACGGTATCACTATCTCTAACGAGCCCTTTCATTCTTGCGCCAACAGTGCGTAGTACTTCATCTCCGGCAGTGTGCCCGATTGAATCATTGACATGTTTAAAACGATCTAAATCGACGAAAAAAAGTGCAAACACACCATTATTGCGCTCGGCGTGCACGACCGCTTGCTGTAGACGATCCAAAAAGAGCAACCGATTGGGCAGTGATGTACATTGATCATAATGAGCAAGGAAGCGCTCTCTATCACGCGTTTTCTCTAAACCTACCTTTAAATGGTGTCTCTCAATCGCGTGACGCAGTGTTCTACCGATCAAGCCCGCATCACTTATGTATCGCTTGGAAATAAAATCCTGAGCGCCAACATGAACAGCCTCTAGTGCGATGGCGTCATCGTCGCTACCGGACAAAACAACGATCGGCGTTTTGTCCACTAGCTTTAATAGCGACGTAACCGTATCCAGTCCATCCGAGTCTGGTAGATTCATATCAGTGAGCACGATATCGTAGCAGTTGTTTTCTATCAACGTACTCGCATCGGTGAATAGACTGACCGAATCGCATTCAAAATTCGAAAGATTGGTCTTCAGCGCTCGACGAATCGCTCGGCGATCAATGTTGTCATCTTCCAATAACAATATGCGATACTTTTGCTCTAATGTCTCTCGCTGTAGCATGATGTCGCTCTCATTCCTTGATTAGCATAACCGAGACTTAATCCCTATCTCTACATGGTAATCTAGAGACTAATACAGGCCCGTCCATTGTGGTTTTATTCACACTACTGTGTATCGATTCTTTTCGTACGAAACTCGACAACCTACTATTACCGGCATCAACTTCTCGTCTATTAGCCATACGAATCGTATTTTAAAAATTGTAGTAAACATAGAAGGAAACTCCTAGATGCGATCTCATCATGGAAATCCCTTTGAACCCGCCATCTGCCTAACACACAACAAAGGGTACTGTCGCATATGGTCGTAAGCTATCTGTTCTCGAGAATCATCCGATCTTTTCTACGCCATACCGGTTGCGCAGCCTTCTATGCCTATGCCTAATAAGCCCCCTATATAGGGGCCTCAAGAGTTCCTCGGTGTACCTTTTCTTGCAGCTAAACTCTATAACGTCTTTAACTTGGCAGTACGACTGACGGTCAAAAATAGTCCGTTGGTGCGTCCAGTATTCATGGATCGTGGTCTTCGAAGATTCTATAAATCCTGAGTTGCACACGAAGGTCAATTTGAACTCTTGATCATCAATAGGGAAAACCCCAAATAGAAGTACCTTTCTGGAATGAAGACTCCGACCTACAGGCCAGCGTTTCATAGACTCACCAACCCACGGATCGGGGACTTCGCGCTTCACAAACGGCATCGTTTCATAAGCTTCACTGGATGACTCAAGTAGACGGTCGGCAAGTTGGTCCGCACGAACCGACAAATATGATTCGGTTTCAATTCTGATCACACACTTCTCCATACGTCGCATGTCAGCTACACAGGTCGAAATAGTAAGCCTTCAAGGTGTCGACTTTTGATCGATAGGTCACCCCTTTACGCTAACGCCATTACAATTCGCTCATGATTTCTGAGGCCCACACGATACTTTCTTGATATGTCGATTGAAGTACTTCTGAACTGATTCCTAGATTTTCCAGCTCAAGGTAAGGAACACCATCAAAGTCCGCTCGTTCATAGGCAATGGATGTCGTAAGTAATAATCCCATATTCCCTGCTCGTGAAAGCAACACCTCTTTGACAACAGCCGACAAATTTAAAGTCTCTACGATACTTTCCATGGACAGCCCAAAAAAGTCCTCCATCGTGGAAAGCAGACCAATGGTGAACAAACAATTTGAGTCCAAATCTAGGGTTAGATTAAGCGACAATCTCTTGCACATTTCTGCTCGAATGAGTGCGTTTGAACTCAATATCTTGGGACTCGACGGAAGTTCAGAAAGAGACAACAACGTTCCCCAGCTTCGTAACTTCTCTAACCCTAAGACCGTCAAAGCTTCTTGCAAGGAGTTTATGGTTCGTGGAAAAGAAAACGCCGCCGAATTCACTAATTTGAGTAACTTGAACGTTAGCGTGGTGTTGGATGAAATTAATCTCTCTATCTCATCGAATTCTGTGTCGTCGCTCTGCAACACACCTAAAAGTCGCAATACCGACTGTTGATTACCGTCTAACTTCTTCCCTTTAACTAAACTTGGCCTTGAAAGGAAATACCCTTGAAACAGCGTAAACCCCATTGTTCGACAATGTTCATAATCTCGCTTCGTTTCTACCTTCTCGGCCAACAACTGAACCTCATACTGTTGTAAAGCCTCTATATCGCTCTTTGTTTTTGAATAACATTGAGACAGCACATCAATTTTTATGATATCAGCCAACTGAAGTAATTCATGATGTGCCTCCTGGTAAACATAATCATCCAAAGCGATCACGAACTTCTCTTCTTTCAGTCGTTTTATGTCTTCGATGAGAGATTGGTCGACCTGAACATCCTCCAAGACCTCAATAACAATCTCTGATGACCCCACTGGAGGGGTGGATCTCAACAAATTTCGAGTAAAATTGACGAACCCTCTCTTTCCTTCAAGAAGATTCTCGTACGCAATTTCGGTAAAGACATTGATCAATAGTTGAGCTGTAGCCACATCTCCGTCATGAATGGACGAATAATCAGAATTTATATTTCGAAAAAGCAACTCGTAAGCAACCACATCCAAATTTCGATTGAAGATCGGTTGCCGAGCACAAAGTGTCACTGGATAGTGATTTGTCATAGTGAAGTTGCTAACATTCCTTGTTGGTGTTGTTCCCTATCTACAGGAATATCAAAAGGCTCTTGGATTGGCATCTCGATATTGTTTTGAGTACTTTCTTCAATGGCTGGGGCTTTAGGAGCTTAGCCCAGCTATATTCGCACTTAACGTTTTTTCCTCATGGGATAATTCTTGATGCTATGGTGCCAATATCCACTCCAGCGCCGCAGGTGCCATTGCTCTAGAGAGCTGAGTAGGCCATACCCTTAACTGTACGGTTATGAATAAATGTAGACGAGTTTCTAGGTGCCGTCGAATAGGATCGCATTCATAGTGCACACCGCTTTCCGCCATTTTGGATGAGCGATTAATAGGTCTTTTAGATTCAATCGGCAAAAATACACTACCGAATTAACCGTCTCGATCTTTTGCCTTATTCACTTGCAGATCCACCCGCAGAAGCTACAATTCTAAGAGAGCCAGAACGCTGGGTTTGAAGCTCTCAGTGACTGAGCTCTGTTGTAGCAAGTAGCAAGTAGCAAGATGCAAGATGCACCCAAGTGCATCGCATCAAATACACGTTGGCTTGTGCTCTGCCAACGGGTGTTTTTGTCTCAAACTCTACCCTTCCGACTCAAACTCTCAGCCTAATGCTTGAAATCTAAAAATACACCGCCTATGATTGTAGCTTCAATGGCCCCAACGACCTTCGTTGGATCCTTATCAGATCGCACATGACGCGCAAGCTGTGATCGAGACCCTCGGGTCTGGCGTCCACCTAACCATTCGTTTCTTGTGTTACTCACCCACTGGGGATTCTCATCTTCCCCTATGGGACAGTTGCGTCTTCTCCAGTCTGTTTTTTACATTTCTGGAGAATTATCATGACTCAACAAAACACTCACTCCCAATCTGCTACTCCTAGTCTGCACGAAGGCCGTTGGTTCAATCTTCACATCGAAGGCTGTGGCAACCTCTACAATGCTCGCTGGGTTGAGCCAGGCCCTGGTCGTCGATTTACTCGGTTTTTATCGGTGCGAATCGCCTTGCTGCAAGGCCCCACCCAAAGCCCTGAACCTATGTTCATGGATTTGAAAGTGACCGGCAACAAAGCCAAAAAGATCATTGAAATGTACTTCGATCATATTAACGATCGAGACACCAAGACGTTCGCGTCGATCAAATTCAGTGATTTGGACATTCCGGTCAATCCCAACGCGCAGAAAGGCAAACAGCCTTACTTTATGAAGGGACGCTTGATCAATATGAAGTTTCTAAAAGTAGCCGATCAAGCCATCGATCTGACCGCTTTTGATGAACCTTCGAAAGAAGCTCTTGCCCTAGCGCAACAACCTCCCCATCCGGCTCACGTCGATGTTGGTCATGTTGCCCGAGATGCAAATGCTCATCACCAACAGTCTGCCCCTAGCATGGGACAGGCCCATGGTACACAACAGTGATCCAATGGGATCGCTGCTATGAGAGCGCAGTATGGCAGTGTTTAATCCATCTTTTGATGCGATTAACGCTGTCGAGCTCAGGTTGTCGCTCCTTGTTACTAAGAGGAGTCGGCAGTAGTCAGTTGTTGCCGACAATTGATTACTGTTGATTTCTCCCGTCTCCGCTGCGGCTCAGCGGAACCTTATCGGCCCTTGGTCGATTAACTGTGCGTGTAGAGTGAAATCACAGTGACGGATCCCTCCAGGTCTTCTCTACCTTCTACGTGAATGGAACCCCTTTATTCCTTCACGTCTACTGCCGGAATGGTGAGACATTTCGCAAAAGGGGTCGCTTGCGGCCCCTTCCTATTAGCTGACCGTTTCAAGATCGAATGTGTGGCAGCGTCATCATTGCCCATCACGTTTTATGCTGAAACAGCCAATCGTTGAAATGAACAAACCAAGTTACCTGTGCGTCTCCATTGCGCCTGAACAATGGAACCTTAGAATGCGACTCATCAGATCTGTAACAGTCGCTC